>JAABUT010000047.1_pt1 | contig 221706 bp, 220 predicted proteins | sample 5559281 | NCBI WGS metagenome assembly JAABUT01 (sample SAMN10711880, study PRJNA513359) | rock metagenome | isolation source: Antarctica rocks | place: Antarctica: Victoria Land, Ricker Hills nord | collected 2016-01-04
CTTGATTAGCCTTTCACTCCGACCCACAGGTCATCCGCCCAGTTTTCAACCTAGGTCGGTTCGGTCCTCCACGAGGTCTTACCCCCGCTTCAACCTGCCCATGGGTAGCTCGCTCAGTTTCGGGTCTACCGCCTACGACTCATTCGCCCTATTAGGACTCGCTTTCGCTACGGCTCCGCTCATCGCTTAACCTTGCCGCAGACGAGTAACTCGCCGGCTCGTTATGCAAAAAGCACGCGGTCACGGCACAAGGCCGCTCCCACCGCTTGTAGGCACGCGGTTTCAGGTACTATTTCACTCCCCTTCAGGGGTACTTTTCACCTTTCCCTCACGGTACTAGTCCGCTATCGGTCACCAAGGAGTACTTAGCCTTGGAGGGTGGTCCCCCCAGATTCAGTCCGCGTTTCACGAGAGCGGACCTACTCAGGAACGCTTGACAGGAGACCGTACGATTTCGCCTACGGGACGATTGCCCTCTTTGGTGCGCGGTTCCACGCGCTTCAGCTATCGCACGACTTTGTAACTCCTGCCGGGCCAGACACAGCCCGGACCAAACGCCCTACAACCCCCCGACCGCAACGCGTGTCCGCTTACACGGCCTGGGTTTGGGCTCGGATCCCTTTTCGCTCGCCACTACTCAGGGAGTCTCGGTTGATTTCCTTTCCTCGGGGTACTGAGATGTTTCACTTCCCCCGCTTGTCTTCGCCGTGCCTATGTGTTCAGCACGGGATAACGCCGCATTACCAGCGCTGGGTTGCCCCATTCGGGAATCCGCGGGTCACAGGCCATTCAGCGCCTCACCGCGGCTTATCGCAGCCGTTCACGCCCTTCATCGACTCTTGGTGCCAAGGCATCCACCGTGTGCCCTTACTATCTTGACGGTGATCGGGTCGACGCCTCACGACGTCGATCCGGTGATACCCAAATTCATTGGCTACTGTGCAGTTCTCAAGGTCCGTGGAGAGGCAGGAGCGCCGGCCACCGAGCCGCGCGCCCGAGGGCCTCGCGAACTCGCCGGCGGACGCCGGTCTCTCAAAACTCAACAGCGAATGGACGCCCTCGGTGGAAGCGCGAGCGCTCCACCGTGGCATCTGCCGGGTTCGGTCGACATTCCTAGAGCGTCGTCGCCGGAGCGACGACGGCATCCGGATGGATGCTCCCTAGAAAGGAGGTGATCCAGCCGCAGCTTCCGCTACGGCTACCTTGTTACGACTTCACCCCAGTCACGAGCCCCACCTTCGACGGCTCCCTCCCTTGCGGGTTAGGCCACCGGCTTCGGGTGTTGCTCACTCCCGTGGTGTGACGGGCGGTGTGTACAAGGCCCGGGAACGTATTCACCGCGGCAATGCTGATCCGCGATTACTAGCAACTCCGCCTTCATGCAGGCGAGTTTCAGCCTGCAATCCGAACCGAGACGCGCTTTTAGGGATTCGCTCCACCTCGCGGTATCGCAACCCTCTGTACGCGCCAATGTAGCACGTGTGTAGCCCTGGACATAAGGGGCATGATGACTTGACGTCGTCCCCACCTTCCTCCGGTTTGTCACCGGCAGTCTCGCATGAGTCCCCAACTGAATGCTGGCAACATGCGACGGGGGTTGCGCTCGTTGCGGGACTTAACCCAACATCTCACGACACGAGCTGACGACAGCCATGCACCACCTGTGAACCTGCCCCGAAGGGAAGCCCTGTTTCCAGGGCGGTCAGGCACATGTCAAGCCCAGGTAAGGTTCTTCGCGTTGCGTCGAATTAAACCACATGCTCCGCTGCTTGTGCGGGCCCCCGTCAATTCCTTTGAGTTTTAGCCTTGCGGCCGTACTCCCCAGGCGGGGCACTTAATGCGTTAGCGTCGGCACGGGGGGAGTCGACACCCCCCACACCTAGTGCCCATCGTTTACAGCGTGGACTACCAGGGTATCTAATCCTGTTTGCTCCCCACGCTTTCGCGTCTCAGCGTCAGTTACGTCCCAGCGAGCTGCCTTCGCCATTGGTGTTCCTCCTGATATCTGCGCATTTCACCGCTACACCAGGAATTCCACTCGCCTCTTCCGTACTCTAGCCCGACAGTATCCACCGGCATTCCAGGGTTGAGCCCTGAACTTTCACAGCAGACTTACCGAGCCGCCTACACGCGCTTTACGCCCAATAATTCCGGACAACGCTTGCCCCCTACGTATTACCGCGGCTGCTGGCACGTAGTTAGCCGGGGCTTCTTCTGAAGGTACCGTCACTCCGACCGGCTATTCACCGGCAAAGCTTCGTCCCAACTGAAAGGAGTTTACAACCCGAAGGCCTTCTTCCCCCACGCGGCGTTGCTGCGTCACGCTTTCGCGCATTGCGCAAGATTCCCCACTGCTGCCTCCCGTAGGAGTCTGGGCCGTGTCTCAGTCCCAGTGTGGCTGATCGTCCTCTCAGACCAGCTACCCATCGAAGCCTTGGTAGGCCGTTACCCCACCAACAAGCTAATGGGCCGCGGGCCCATCCCGATACGGAAGCCGAAGCTACCTTTCCTGCCGGGCCTTATGGCTCGGCAGCACATCCGGTATTAGCCCGAGTTTCCTCGGGTTGTCCCGGTCATCGGGGTAGGTTACCCACGTGTTACTCACCCGTTCGCGGCTCTGCCCCAGGGCAAGCCCTGGTTCGTCGCTCCACTTGCATGTGTTAAGCACGCCGCCAGCGTTCGTCCTGAGCCAGGATCAAACTCTCCGTGAAGAACTGCTTGTTCACAAAGAGCGTCAATGACCTCACACGAGGGCAGCCCGAGTACACGGTGGGCCGCCGGAGATCTTGACGGGGTCAATTCTGGCGCCGCCTCGACTGCACCCGAAGGGGCAGACAGGCGGCTTCGAACCTGGACACACTCGATCCTTGGCGGGATAGCCGCGGATCGGGTGCATTCGCTGTTGAGTTTTCAAAGACCGCTTGTGCCCCTCGGGCGGGGTGATCCCGCCCCGGCACGCCGCACGACCCAGAGGGCCCTGCGCCGGAAGCGGCAGTATAGCGGTCGACGCTTGCCCTCCCGAGCGGGCCGCGAGCGGCGCGTGCTCGTCCTAGGCGACCACCTGCACCGTCACGATGCGCTCGCGAGGGCGGTCGTCGAAGTCGAGGAGGACGATCTGCTGCCACGTGCCGAGCACGAGCTCGGAGTCGATCACGGGAATGGTCTCGGAGGCGCCGATCAGCGACGCGCGCAGGTGTGCATGGGCGTTCGAGTCGTGGTTCAGGCGGTTGTGCGCGTAGGAGGCGTGACCCGGGACGAGGCGCTCGAGCAGATCCTGCAGGTCCTCGACGCCCCCGCGCTCGTGCTCCATCGTCGTCACCGCCGCGGTCGAGCCGGTTACGAATACGCACGCGATGCCTCGCTCGGCTCCCGCCGTGCGCACCACGCTGCGCACGCCGTCGGTCAGGTCGACCACGTGGCCGTCGCCCTCCGTGCGCAGCTTGAGGACCCCTCCTTGCACCGTCACGCGGAGTCTCCTCCCGCCACCGAGGCAGCACGCTCCACGCGCACGCGCGCGAAGCGGCGCTTGCCGAGCTGAAGCACGCGTCCGTCGATGGCGCCGGGCGCGAGGTCGAGCGCCTCGCTCCCCACGGGCGCTCCATCCAACCGCACCGCGCCCTGCCGGAGCAGGCGCCGGCCCTCCGAGCTCGAGACGCCGAAAGCGCTCGCGAGCAGGGCGGGAAGGTGAACGGCTCCCCCGAGGTCGACCGCAAACGACACCTCGTCCACGTCCTCGGGGACCTCGTGGCGCACGTGGATCCGGTCGAACGCCGCCTCGGCCTCGCCGGCGGCCCCGCTCCCGGCGAAGCGCTCGACGAGCCGGCGGGCGAGCGCCCTCTTGGCCTCGCGCGGCGCGCTCCCCGCCTCCAGCTCCTCGCCGAGGAGCAGCGCATACCACGCGCTGAGTGCTTGGTCGGGCAGGCTGAGCGTCTTGCCGTAGATCTCCCCCGCCGGCTCGGCCACCCCCACGTAGTTGTCGAAGGACTTCGACATCTTGCGCTCGCCGTCGAGGCCGGGAAGGATCGGCATGGTCAGGATCACCTGCTCGGGTTGCCCGTAGGCACGCTGGATATCGCGCCCGAGCAGGAGGTTGAAGGTCTGATCGGTGCCCCCGAGCTCGACGTCGGCCTCGACCGCGACCGAGTCGAAGCCCTGGAGCAGCGGGTAGAGGAGCTCGAGGATCGAGATCGGCGCGCGGGCGGCGTAGCGCTTGGCGAAGTCCTCTCGCTCGAGGATGCGCGCCACCGTGGTGTTGCGGGCCAGCGCGAAGAGCTCGTCCGCCGGCATCGCGAGCCACTCGGAGTTGCGCCGGACCTCCACCCGCGCGGAGTCGAGCACGGTGAAGGCCTGCTCCTGGTAGGTGCGGGCGTTGGCGTCGATCTCCGCGGGCGAGAGGACCGGGCGCGTGCTCGAGCGCCCGCTCGGGTCGCCGACCCGCGCGGTGTAGTCGCCGACGATGAGGACCACCGTGTGGCCGAGATCCTGGAACTCGCGGAGCTTCTGCAGGACGACCGTGAACCCGAGGTGGATGTCGGGTGCCGTCGGGTCGATCCCGAGCTTGACGCGCAGGGGGCGAGCGTCGCGCTCGGCGGCGGCTAGACGCCGCTCGAGCTCTCCTTTGGGCAGGCACTCGACCGCGTTGCGAGTGAGCCAGGCGGCGGGAGAAGCCATCCTGGGCAATGCTAGACTCCGCGCCGCGGTAGGGCCCGGAAGCCTTGGTCCCTCGCGCGCCTGACGGCTCCCCGCCGCCGTGAGCCCAACGCAGCCACCGCTCCTCGCGGCCGCCTTGCCGGGCGGGCGCATCCGACGCGCGTGAGCGAAGAGCACGACACTCCACGCCCAGACGGCGGCTCCGAGCCGGTGCCGCTGCGACCGCCGAGCCGGCCCTCGGGCCCCGGCGACGGAGGCGACGAAGGGCGCCCGCCGCGCCCCAAGCTCCGCAAGCTGCGCTTCGCGCTCATCCTCTTCGGACTGGCGCTCCTGGCCTCGGTCTCCTCGTTCTTCGGGATGATGATGGCCGTCGCCTCAGACCTGCCGCGACTCGAGAACCGCGAGCAGTTCCACAACGCGAAGAACTCCGTTCTGCTCGATGTCCACGGCAAGCCGCTGGGAATCCTCACCGGGCCGCGCAACGTCGTACTCGTCGACGCCGCCCACATCGCTCCGGTCATGAAGCAGGCGATCATCGCGGTCGAGGACCGCCGCTTCTACCGCAACGAGGGAGTCGACCTCCAAGGGCTCGGGCGCGCGCTCTACTCGGACTTCGTGGCTCAGCGCACGGTGCAGGGCGGATCGACGATCACCGAGCAGTTCGTCAAGAACGCGCTCGCCGCGCAGAGCAACCGCACGATCTTCCAGAAGCTCCGCGAAGCCGCACTCGCCTTTCACCTCTCGCGGAAGTGGAGCAAGGAAAAGATCCTCACCGAGTACCTCAACTCGACCTATTTCGGAAATGGCGCCTACGGGATCGAGTCGGCGGCGCGCACCTACTTCGGGACCAAGCATCCCGGCTGCGGGCAGGGCAAGGCCCCGCCGTGCGCTTCGCTGCTGGCGCCCCACGAAGCCGCGACGCTTGCCGGCATCGTCGCCTCGCCGAGCGCCTTTGACCCCATCGCGCACCCCGCCGCGGCCCGCGCGCGCCGCGCTGTCGTCCTGCGCGACATGCGCGAGCAGCGCCGGCTGAGCGTCGGCGACTACCGCGCCGCCCTCGCCCAGCCCGTGCCGAGCGAAGACCAGATCACGCCGCCGCAGGAGAAGAGCCAGGCGCCTTACTTCACGACGTGGGCACGCCAGCAGATCGTCAACCGCTTCGGCCCGACGAAGGCCTTCAGCGGCGGCCTCAGCATCCGGACCTCTCTCGACCTGCCCCTCCAGGAGGCCGCGCAGGCGGCCGTCGGGCACTGGTTGAGCGGTCCCGGCCAGCCCTCGGCCGCTGTCGTGGCGATCGACAACCGCACGGGCGAGGTGCGCGCGATGGTTGGCGGATCGGACTTTGCCCACGCGCCGTTCAATCTCGCCACCCAGGGGCAGCGCCAGCCCGGCTCGGCCTTCAAGCCCTTCACCCTGGCCACGGCGCTCGAGGAGGGCTACTCGCCCGACTCCGTCTGGACCTCGATGCGCAAGAGCTTCACCGTGCCCCACACGCGGGGCCGGGAGCACTTCGTGGTCAACAACTTCGCGAACTCCTATTCAGGCTCGAACACCTTGGCCGGCGCGATGGCGGTGTCTGACAACTCCGTCTACGCCGAGGTGGGGATCAAGGCGGGAACGAGGCGGATCGCGGGGCTGGCGCAGAGGATGGGGATCCGCACGCCGGTCTCTCACAACTTCGCCATGACCCTCGGCGGCCTCAAGCAGGGGGTCACGCCGCTCGACATGGCCCACGCTTACGAGACCTTCGCCACCGGCGGGCGTCTCGTCACCGATCCGGGGATCGGGGCCGCGGCGCGGGGCCCGATCGCGATCCACGACGTACGCGACGCCCAAGGGCGGATCATCGCTCGCAACGAGCCGCGCTACCAGCGGATCCTCCCGGCGGGGGTCGCCGCCAACGTGTCGCAGATCCTACAGGGAGTCGTCCAGAACGGGACGGGCAAGGCCGCCGCAATCCCCGGCTTCGCCGCCGGAAAGACGGGCACGACGGAGAACTACGGCGACGCCTGGTTCGTCGGCTGGAACGACCAGCTGACGGTCGCGGTCTGGGTCGGCTATCCGCACAAGACCCTCTCCATGAAGACCGACTTCCGCGGCGGCCCCGTGGAGGGCGGCACCTTCCCGACGCTGATCTGGCACGACTTCATGGTCGCGGCCCAGGGAATCTTCGCCCAGCGCCACCCCAAGGCGGTGGTCCCGGCGCCGAGCGTCGCGCCCTCCTCGCCCGCGCCCTCCACCACGCCGGCCCCTTCGACCACTCTCACCCCGACGACGAGCACCCCGACCGCGCCGCCGGTGAGCACAGCGCCGACGACGACCGCCCCGACCCAGACGCAACCCACGCCGCCGCCACGCCCCGTGCCCCGGCAGCCGCCCGCCGCCCCGGCGCCGACGCCTCGCTCCGGTCAGGGCACCGGGACCGGCACGCGCCAGGGCACGGGAACCGGTGGCGGGACGGGGACGGGGACCGGTAGAGCCCGCTAGGCGCCGATCGCCGAGGCACGGCGCGGGGCCTCGAGGTTCTTCGGCCAGGGGCGAGAGACGAAGCGACTGCTCCGCGCGCAGAAGCGCCAGGAGAGCTCGACCGCTTTGGTGATGCCCACGCGCGGTCCGGCCACGAGCGCGGGCTGCGGACGATCGGCTGGCGGTAGCTCGAGCTCGATTGCGCCCCCCTCCAGCGGGGATTCGTTGAGCTCGAGCCCGATCCCGAGCGCCTGCGTCATCCGGCCGGGACCGGCGCACAGGCCCTCGAGGGCCTCGAGGCCGCGGCGGGCACGCATGAGCTCGATGCCCTCGCGCGGCTCGAGCGCGCGGATGAGGACCGCCGCGCCCACCCCCTCCGGTTCGGCGACGGCGTTGAAGAGCGCGTGGATCCCGTAGGAGCGGTAGACGTAGGCGCGTCCGGGCGCCCCGAAGAGCACGCGTGTGCGGGGGGTGCGCCCGACGTAGGCGTGACAGGCGGCCTCGGAGAAGTGGTAGGCCTCCGTCTCGACGACGATCCCGGAGCACTCCCCGTGGCGCAGGGTCGCGCCGATTAGCTCCCGCGCGACCTGCACCACGTCGCGCGCGTAGAAGTCCAAGCTCACGCCGGGGAGCCGGCGAGGGGCCGGGCCAGCGCCGCGCGCGCGCGCTCGAGCTGCTCGCGCACACGAGGCAGGCTCGTTCCTCCCTCGGATACCTTCGACTCGAGCCACGCGCGGTCGCGGAGCAGCGCGTAGAGCTCCTCGTCGAGCAGCGGCGAGTGCGCGGCGAGCTCATCCCGCGAGAAGGAGGAGAGTGGCCGTCCGCGCTCGAGCGCATCGCGCACCAGACCGGCGACCACCCCGTGCGCCTCGCGGAATGGCAGTCCGCGGCGCACGAGCAGGTCGGCCACGTCGGTGGCGGCGAGCAGCTCGTCGGCGGCCGCGAGGGCGAGTCGCTCGGCGCGGAAGGAGATCGTCTCGAGCATGCCCGCCGCGGCCGCCAGGCAGAGCTCGAGCGTGTCCGCGGCGTCGAAGAGCGGCTCCTTGTCCTCCTGCAGATCCTTGTTGTAGGTGAGCGGCAGGCCGTGCAGCACCCCCTGCAGGCCGACCCAGTGCGCGGCCAGACGGGGCGCCTTGGCGCGCAGGAGCTCGGCGGCGTCGGGGTTCTTCTTCTGGGGCATGAGCGAGGAACCCGAGGCCCAGGCGTCGGCCACCTCACAGAACCCGAACTCCTCGCTCGACCAGAGGACGATCTCCGCCCCCAGGCGCGAGAGGTGCGTGGCGCACGTGGCGGCGGCCGCGAGGAAGTCGAGGACGAAGTCGCGGTTGGAGACCGCGTCGATCGAGTTCTCGGCCACTCCGGTGAAGCCGAGCGCCTCAGCCACCATCGCGCGGTCGGTGTCGAAGTTCACGCCGGCCAGGGCGCCGGCGCCCAGGGGGAGCTTGGCGGTCGCCTGCGCGACCGCCTCGAAGCGCTCGGCGTCGCGTCCGAGCATCCAGAAGTAGGCGAGGAGGTGGTGGCTCAGGTAGACGGGCTGCGCGCGCTGCAGGTGCGTGTAGCCGGGCATCGGCCACTCGAGGTGGCGCTCGGCGCCGGCGAGCAGCGCGCGGCGCAGCCGGTCGATCCCCTCCCGCGCCGCGTGCGCGTGGGCACGCACGAAGAGCGCGACGTCGGTGGCCACCTGGTCGTTGCGCGAGCGCGCGGTGTGCAGCCGGCCGCCGACCGGGCCGGCGATCTCGGTGACGCGACGCTCCACGGCCATGTGGATGTCCTCGTCGTCGGGACGAAAGGCGAAGGCCCCCTCCTCGAGCTCGCGTCCCACCTGGTCGAGGGCCGCGTGCAGCGCGTCGCGATCCTCTCCAGAGATGATCGCCCGCGCGGCGAGCATCCCGGCGTGCGCGCGCGAGAGCTCGACGTCATAGGGGCCGAGTCGCCAATCGAAGCCGAGCGAGGCGTTCAGGCGTTGGAAGACGGGGTCGGGGGGCTGGGCGAAGCGCGACACCAGCGGCAGTCTAGGAGCCGGAACGGCGCTCGGAACCGCGAGTGCCGAGATGCCCCTAGGGCTGGGTTAGCGAGGCGAGCTGGGCGACCTGGCTGGCGAGCGCGACCCCGAGGATGTAGAGCGACGCGCCCCAGCCCGCATAGGCGCCGCGGGCGCGCGGATAGAAGCGCCCCTCAGGGTTGCGGCCGACGGAGAGGACCACGGGCACGAAGAAGAGCGTGCCCAGGGCAATCAGGAACCAGGGCGAGCACTCGGCAAGCAGGTAGCGGAGGTCGAGGCGAAACTGCGAGGCGATGTCGCCGATCACCCGGTGCCAGAGCACCCACGGCAGCGACGCGGCCAGGGCGAACCCGACCAAGCCCGTGATCTGCGCGCGCCGGCGCTCGCGCTCCGTGCGTCCCCGCCGCGTCACCCGCCGCGCGGACGCGCTCACGGGCGAGCGCTGCGGGCGCGGCCGCGAGCGTACGACCGTCGTCCCCCTGCGCATGCGACGAGTATGCCACCCATCCGAAGAGCTGTGAACACTTCACGCGCGCCCGAGCACCGTGCGCACCGCCTCGGCGACGCGGGCGACCTGCCCCTCGCTCATCTCCGGGAAGAACGGCAGGGCGAGCGAGCGAGCGGCCACGTCCTCGCAGACGGGGAACTCGCCCTCGCGGTGACCGAGCCGCTCGCGGTAGAAGGACATGAGGTGGATCGCGGGCAGGTAGGGCTTGCTCTGGATGCCCCGCTCGGCGAGTGCACGGATCGTCTCCTCGCGCGCCACGCCGTGCGGAAGCTGGACGACCCAGACGAACCAGCCCCGCACGTTGCCCCCCGTGTCGAGGCAGGGGAGCTCGAGCCCCTCGACTCCGCTCAGCGCCTGCCGGTAGAGATACGCCACGCGCGCGCGACCGGCGAGCATTGCGTCTAGGCGCTCGAGCTGGGCGAGGCCGAGCGCACAGGCGAGGTCCGAGAGCCGGTAGTTGAAGCCCAGGCGGTCGTGGTCGAGCCAGCCCATGTCGGGAGCGCGGCCCTGGTTGCGCTCGGAGTCGATCCGCTCCTTGATCGCGCCGTCCCCGACGGTGACCATTCCCCCCTCGCCGGTGGTGAGCTGCTTGTTGGCGTAGAAGCCGAACACCGCGGGATGACCCCGCGCCCCGACCGCCACGCCGTCGGCGTGCACGGCTCCGAGCGCCTCGCACGCGTCCTCGACGATCGGCAGGCCGAGCCCCTCGAGCGCCGGCACGTCGGCGGGATACCCGAAGATGTGCACGGGCAGCAGCGCGGCCGTGCGCTCTCCGACCGCGGCAGCGGCGGCGGCGGGATCAAGGTTCAGCGTCACCGGGTCGATGTCGACGAACACCGGGCGCGCGCGCTCGTAGAGGATCACGTTGGCGCTGGCCACGAACGAGAACGGGCTCGTGACCACCTCCTCGCCCTCCTCGACTCCGACGGCGCGCAGCGCGAGGTGCAGCCCCGCGGTGCCGCTCGAGACCGCGGCGGCGTGGCGGGCGCCGAGGCGCGCGGCAAAGGCCTCCTCGAAGGCGCTCAGGCGCGGGCCGAGCGAGAGGTGCCCGGAGCGGAGCACCTCGAGCACGCCCTGCTCTTCCTCGGGTCCGAGGACCGGGCGCGCGAGCGGGATGGGGTCGCTGCTCGGGAGCGTCGCAGAGGCGCCACCCGCGCCGCCGGGCTCGCCGCCCGGGCGCTCGCTCACCGCGGCGAGCCGGCCGGTCCGACGGCGGCGCGCCGGCGCTGGGCGCCCGCGCGCCCGGGCTGCATCCCGTACTCGAGCGAGTCCACGAGCGCCTCCCACGAGGCCTCGATCACGTTCTCCGAGACGCCGAGCGAGCCCCACACCTCGCTGCCGTCGGAGGCGTCGAGCAGCACCCGGGTCGCGGCGCCCGTGCCCTTGTTCTCGTCGAGGATGCGAACCTTGAAGTTCACGAGGTCGATGTCGTGCAGGTGCGGGTAGATCTCGCCGATCGCCGAGCGCAGGGCGCGGTCGAGCGCGTTGACCGGTCCGTTGCCCTCCGCGGTGCGCACGTAGCGCTCGCCCCCGACCCAGATCTTGATCGTGGCCTCGGTCTCCACGCGACCGTCGGCGCGCTTCTCGACGATCGCGCGCCAGCTCTCGAGGCGGAACAGCGGCTCGTAGGCGCCCGTCTCCTTGCGCAGAAGGAGCTCGAAGGACGCATCGGCGGCCTCGAACTGATAGCCCGCGTGCTCGAGCGCCTTGACCCGCTCGACCACGCGGGTCGCGGTCGCCGGGTCGATCTCGAGGCCGGCGGCGGCCGCCTTCTCGACCACGGTGCCGCGTCCGGCGAGCTCGGAGACCAGAAGCTCGCGATCGTTGCCCACCCGGGCGGGGTCGACGTGCTCGAAAGCGCTCGGCGCCGTGCGCACCCCGGCGGCGTGGAGCCCCGCCTTGTGTGCGAACGCGTTGCGGCCCACGTAGGGCTGGTCGGGGTGAGGAGCGCGGTTCAGCAGCTCGTCGACGAAGTGGGCGGCGTCGGTAAGCCGCGCGAGCTGCTCCTCCTCGATGACCTGCCGCCCCATCTTGAGCTGGAGATCGGCGATGATCGAGACCAGGTTCGCGTTGCCCGTGCGCTCGCCCACGCCGTTCATGGTCCCCTGGACCTGGGTGACGCCGGCCTCGACCGCCATCAGGGTGTTGGCGACCGCGCACTCGGCGTCGTTGTGGCAGTGGATCCCGAGCGGGATGCCGGGAAGGGCGGCGAGGACCTCGGCGACGCTCCCCGCCACCTCGGAGGGGAGCGAGGGTCCGTTCGTGTCGCACAGGACGAGGCGCTCGGCCCCCGCCTCGGCCGCCGCGCGCAGGCAGGCGAGCGCATACTCGCGATCGGCGCGCCAGCCGTCGAAGAAGTGCTCGGCGTCGAAGAGCACGCGCTTTCCGCTCGCGACGAGGAAGGCGATCGACTCGGCGATCATCGCGAGGTTCTCCTCGCGCGAGACCCGCACGACCTCCTCGACGTGGAGGATCGAGCTCTTCCCGACCAGCGTGCACACGGGCGCGAAGCAGGCGGCGAGCACCCGCAGGCCCTCGTCCTCCTCGGCGGTGCTCTCGCGGCGCCGGGTCATCCCGAAGGCGGCGATCTCGGCGTGCGCGAGCGGCTCGCGCGAGAGCCGCTCGAAGAGCTCGTGCTCCTTGGGGTTCGAAGCCGGGAAGCCGGCCTCGATGAGGTGTACGCCGAGGTCGTCGAGCCGGCGCACGACGCGCACCTTCTCCTCGGCGGTCAGCGTGATCCCCGCGCCGCCCATCCCGTCGCGAAGCGTCGCGTCGTAGAGCTCGACGGCGCTCATGCCGCCCGGCTCGGCACCGGCACGAGGTCGAGCCACTTCTTGTAGCGCTCGTCGCGGCCGTGGAGCGCGTCGTCGAACACGCGCTGGATCTCGCGCGTCACCGGTCCGGGCTGCCCCGTACCGATGGAGTGATCGTCGATCTCGCGCACGGGGACGAGCTCGGCCGCCGTGCCCGACATGAAGACCTCGTCGGCGAGGTAGAGCTCGGCGCGCGCGATGTCGCGCTCGATCAGCTCATAGCCGAGGTCGACGGCGATCTCCGCGACCGAGCGGCGGTTGATCCCGTCGAGGATGCTCGCCGTGGGAGGCGGGGTGAGGATGCGGCCGTCGGAGACCACGAAGATGTTCTCCCCGGAGCCCTCGCACACGCGGCCGTGGTCGTCGAGGAGGATCGCCTCCTCGTAGCCGGCGTGGTGTGACTCGATCTTCGCGAGCACGGAGTTCAGGTACTGGCCCGAGGCCTTCGCGTGCGGGATCAGCGAATCGGGCGAGATCCGCCGCCACGAGGAGACCTTGGCGCGGATGCCGCTGCTCTTGCCCTCCTCCCCGAGGTAGGCGCCCCAGTTCCATGCCGCGATCGAGACCTCGACCGGACAGTCGAGCGGGAAGAGCCCCATCGGCCCCGCGCCGCGGTAGACGAGCGGGCGGATGTAGCACTCCGAGAGGCCGTTGCGCGCGATCAGCTCGTGCGTCGCCTGGCGGAGCTCCTCGGGCTCGTAGGGGATCGGCATGTAGTAGAGCTGGGCGGAGCGGTAGAGACGCTGCAGGTGCTCATAGCCGCGAAAGATCGCCGGCCCCTCGTCGGTCTCGTAGGCGCGAACGCCCTCGAAGACGCCCGTGCCGTAGTGCAGCCCGTGGGTGAGCACGTGCACCTTCGCGTCCTCCCAGGGAACGAGCTCGCCGTTCATCCATATGAGGTCCGCTGGCTCCACGTCGCTCCTCCTCAGAGGTGGTGCAGGACGGCCTCGGTGGCCTCGCGCGTCGTGGCCCCGCCGCCCAGGTCGGGGGTGCGCAGGCCGCCGGCCAGCGCCTTCTCGACGGCGGATTCTATCGCCGCCGCCTCGGCCTCCCGGCCCAGCCCGTGGCGCAGCATGAGCGCGGCGGAGAGGATCATCGCCAGCGGGTTGGCCACTCCCCGGCCGGCGATGTCGGGCGCCGAGCCGTGCACGGGCTCGAAGAGGCCGGGGGCATCCGGGGCGCCGAGCGAGGCGCTTGGCAGCAGGCCGATCGAGCCGGTGAGCATCGCCGCCTCGTCGGAGAGGATGTCGCCGAAGAGGTTCTCGGCCAAGATCACGTCGAAGTGGCGCGGGGCGGCGATGAGCTGCATCGCCGCGTTGTCGACGAGCAGGTGCTCGAGCTGGACGTGGGGGAACTCCTCTGAGTGGATGCGGCGCACGACCTCGCGCCACAGCCGCGAGGTCTCGAGCACGTTGGCCTTGTCGACGGAGACCACCTTGGCGCGGGCGGCCTCGAACGCGGTACGGGCGATCCGCTCGATCTCCGAGACGGAGTAGACGCAGGTGTCAAACGCGCGGCCGTCCTCGCGCCCGCGCGCGCCGAAGTAGATGCCGCCGGTGAGCTCGCGCACGACGAGCAAATCGGTGCCCTCGATGATCTCGCGCTTGAGCGGGCTCGCGTCGTAGAGCGCGGGCAGCGGCTTGACCGGGCGCAGGTTGGCAAAGAGCCCGAGCCCCTGGCGCAGGCCGAGGAGCCCCTGCTCGGGCCGGGGCGCCTCCGGGTCGGTGGTGTCCCACTGCGGGCCGCCCACGGCGGCGAGCAGGACGGCGTCTCCCCCCCGGCAGGCATCCAGCGTCTCCTCGGTCAGCGCGCTGCCGTGCGCGTCGATGGAGGCACCGCCGAAGAGGTGCTCCTCGTAGGAGAGCTCGAGCGAGAGCGCGCCGAGGACCTCGAGCGCCGAGCCGAGGATCTCCGGCCCGATGCCGTCGCCGGCCAGGGTGATGATGCGGGAGGCCATGGGACGTTGACGCTACCAGCGGCGGGCGGCGGTTTCGGGGGCGAGCAGGGCTCAGATCGCGACGAACCGCGCCACGTACCCGAACGGCCACCGCTGCGCGCGCTCGAGGCGCAGGCCGGCCTCATCGCCCCAAGCGCGCAGGCGCGCGAGCCGCACCCAGCGCGGGCTGCCGAGCAGGTCGCCCACGACGAGGCGGCCGCCGGGACGCAGGACCCGGCCGAGCTCTCGGAGGGCGAGCTCGCGGTCGGGGATCTCCCCCAGAGTGAAGAGGAGCGTGGCGGCGTCGAAGCGTCCGTCGGGGTACGGAAGCGCCTGGGCGTCGCCCTGGGTGCCGAGAAGGTTGGTCACGCCCCGGCGTCGCGCGTCACGCAGCGCGTGGTCGACCATCTCGCGCTGGACATCGAGGAGCTCGAGGGTCCCGCCGGGGAGCAGCGAGCGCGCCAGCTCGACCGAGTAGTACCCCGTCCCCGGGCCGACCTCGAGCACGCGCTCCCCGGGCGCGGGCGCGAGCAGCCGGTGCACCCGCGCGCGCGTGACGAAGGGGTGGGGAAGCTGGACCCAGAGCCGCTGGCTGTAGGGGCACACGCCGCCCGGCTGGTCGTACCAGTAGCGCGCGACGGCGGCCGTGGCGCCCAGGCCGCCGGCCCCTACGAGCGCCTTGCGCTGTGGCCTCACCCGGGCTTCCGCGCCAACACGTTCAGCCGGACGTAGTCGAGCTCGACGGGCTCGTCCACGTGGGCCAGCAGCTCGTCGAGGAAACGGTCGCGCAGCTGCTCCGGCAGGCGCTCGAGGTGCGGGGCGACGCAGACCGACTCGAGGAACGCGCGCGGATCGGGTGGCGTGGTGGGGCGGGGCTCGAGCCAGCAGTCGACGTTCACGAAGCCGGCGCGCTCGAGCCGCTCGGCGGTCGCGGCGGCGCTCGGGTGGTGCCACGGTCGCCTCCAGCCCGCGAAGAAGCCGGCGAACTCGGGCCGCTCCGCGAGGGCCTCGATCGCGGCGCGGAAGCGCGCGACGTTGCCCTCGCCGCCGAACTGGACGGAGAGGCTCGCTCCCGGGCGCAGCGCGGCGTGAAGCCGCGCGAAGAGCCGGTCGTGGTCGTCGATCCAATGGAAGGTCGCCGTGGAGATCGCCGCGTCGACCGGCTCGGGGAGCTCGAGGTCGAGGAGATCCTGCTCGAGGACGATCGCCCGCTCTCCCAGGGAGGCGCGGGCCTTGGCCACCATGGAGGGCGCGGCATCGACCGCGAAGACCCGCCCCTGCGGCAGCCGCTCCAGCAGCTCGGCGGTGACCCGTCCCGTGCCGCAACCGGCGTCGAGGACCGTCTCGTCGCCGCGCAGCGGCAGGCGATCGAGAACCTCTCGGCCCCAGCCGAGCTGGGGCGCGGAGACCCGGTCGTAAGTCGTCGCGTCCCAGTCGCGGGTCACGGGATCAGAGCGCGACCGTCACCGGGCCCGGCCGCTCCCGCTCCCGCTCGTAGCGCTCGATCGCCTCGCCCTGAGCGAGCGTGAGCGCGATGTCGTCCAAGCCGTTCAGCAGGCGATGGCGGATCTCCGGATCGAGCGCGAAGGGCGCCGAGCGCCCCGCGAAGCGCACCTCGAGCGCCTCGAGATCGATCTCCGCCTCCCCCGCCTCGGCGATCGCCCGGCAGTCCTCCTCCTCCAGCGCGACCGGCAGCAGCCCGATCTTCGTGCAGTTCGAGAAGAAGATGTCGGCAAAGCTGGGCGCCACGATCGCCTCAAAGCCGTAGTCCTCGAGCGCCCACGGGGCGTGCTCGCGCGAGGAGCCGCAGCCGAAGTTGCGCCCGGCGACGAGGATCGGGTTGGCCGGCAGGCTCCAGTTCGGGTCCTTGGCCCAGTCGTAGAAGAGGAACTCGCCGAACCCGGTGCGCTCGACGCGCTTCAGGAATTGCTTGGGGATGATCTGGTCCGTGTCGACGTCGGCGCGCGAGAGCACGCTGACCGGACCGGAGACGATGCGGACGGGCTCCATCAGACGACCTCCTCCCGGTCCCACTTGCGGATGTCGACGAAGCGCCCCTCGATCGCCGCCGCGGCGGCCATCTCGGGCGAGACGAGGTGAGTGCGCCCCCCACGTCCCTGGCGCCCCTCGAAGTTGCGGTTTGAGGTCGAGGCACAGCGCTCGCCGGGCTCGAGGGTGTCGGGGTTCATTCCCAGGCACATGGAGCAGCCGGCCCCGCGCCAGTCGAACCCGGCGGAGCGGAAGACCTCGTCGAGCCCCTCGCGCTCGGCCTGGAGCTTCACGAGCTGGGAGCCGGGGACGACCATCGCGTAGAGGTCGCTCGCGACCTTGCGCCCCTTGACGACCGCCGCGGCGGCGCGCAGGTCGCCGATCCGCGAGTTCGTACACGAGCCGATGAACACGCGGTCGAGCGCGATCTCCTCGATCGGCGTGCCCGCTGCGAGCGCCATGTACTCGAGCGCGCGCTCGTCGCCGTCGGAGGCCGGCTCGGGCACCGCTCCGGTGACCGGCGCGACCATGCCCGGATTGGTCCCCCACGTGACCTGGGGCGAGAGCGCCGAGGCGTCGACGGCGATCTCGCGGTCGAAAGCGGCGCCCTCCTCGGTGCGCAGCGCCCGCCACTCCTCGGGAATCTCCGCGGGGCTGCCCGGGCGACCCGCGAACCAGGCGAAGGTGGTCTCGTCCGGGGCGATCATGCCCGCACGGCCCCCGCCCTCGATCGTCATGTTGCAGACGGTCATCCGGCCCTCCATGGAGAGAGCCTCGATCGCGGGTCCCGCGTACTCGACGGCGTGGCCGACCGCGCCGTCCACGCCCATCTGGCCGATCGTCCCGAGGATGAGGTCCTTGGCGCTCACCCCGAAGCCGAGCTCGCCCGTGTAGGAGATGCGCATGGAGCGCGGCTTGGCCTGGGCCAGGCACTGGGTGGCGAGCACGTGCTCGACCTCGCTCGTGCCGATCCCGAAGGCCAGCGCGCCGAAGGCCCCGTGGGTGGCGGTGTGGGAGTCGCCGCACACGATCGTCATGCCGGGCTGGGTGACGCCGAGCTCCGGCCCGATCACGTGGACGATGCCCTGCCGTTCGGAGCCGAGGGAGTAGACCGGCACGCCGAACTCCGCGCAGTTGCGCTCGAGGGTCTCGACCTGAACGCGCGAGAGCTCGTCGCGGATGCGCGCCGCGACCGGCGTGCCGTCCGTGGGGACGTTGTGGTCGGCGGTGGCGAGCGTACGGTCGGGGCGGCGCACGGGGCGCCCGTTCAGCCGCAGCCCGTCGAAGGCCTGCGGGCTCGTCACCTCGTGGACGAGATGCAGATCGACGTAGAGGAGGTTGGGCGCCACCTCGTGGGCGGCCCAGATCTTGTCGAACAGCGTGAGCGGCATCAGCTTCTCCTCAGGCCGGCGGAGACGACGGCGAGGAAGGCGGCCTCGTCGTCAGCGGGGTTCTCGAAGTGGTGGGACAGGTCGGCGTCGAAGGTCACGCAGTCGCCCGTCCGGAGCTCGTGGCGCTCGCCGCCGCAGTGCAGCACGACCGGGCCGACCTCGACCACCGCGGTCTCGCGACTGCCCGGCTCGTGGATCGGCGGATCGTCGGGGCCGCCGGTGGCGGCGTGCGGCGCAAGGCGGTGGCGCGAGACCTCGGCGCGCTGGCCGGGCAGCGGCGGGGTGAGGACCTCGTAGGAGTGCCCGGCGGTGGCGCGGCCCTGGCGGCGATCGCCGGCGCGCACGACGCTCACCGAGCCGCCCTCGTCGAGGCGCAGGAGCTGGGATAGCTTGAGCTCGAGGCCGCCGGCGATGCGTTGGGCGACCTGAAGCGTCGGGCTCGTCTCGCCGCGCTCGACCTGAGAGAGCATGGGGGCGCTCACCCCCGAGCGCTCGGACAGCTCGCGCAGGGAGAGGTCCATCGCCTCGCGCAGGGCGCGGACGCGGGGGCCGAGGGAGGAAGACGGGGCAGCGGCGAGGCGCATCGACGGGAGTGTACGCTATCACATACGCGCGTAATCGCTGGGAGCATCACGCCGAAGCCGGTCACGGGGAGGAGCGCCGCTACGCTCCCGCCGCCGTGGCCGCCGCCTCCTTCCCGACGCCCGACGTGCTCGTTCTCGGGGCCGGCGGCGTGCTCGGCGAGGCCTGGATGAGCGGCCTCCTCGCGGGCATCGAGTACGCGGCCGAGGTGGACTTTCGTCGCTGCGAGCGCTTTCTGGGCACCTCGGCGGGATCCATCGTCGCGGCCCACCTCGCGTCGGGGCGCTCGCCGCGAACCCCGGGGCACGTCGGTGAGCCGGAGGCGCCCTCCGAGGCCGCCCCGGCCTCGGCCTTCGCCCGGGCCGCCCGGCGCGGCACCCGGCTCGCCGGCGTGCTCACGGGCGCTGCCGCGACTCCTCTCGCTCCTCTCGTCCTCGCCGCGGGAGCACCCGGTGCGGCGCTCGCCCGCGGCACTGTCCTCGGCCGGCTGCCCCGGCCGACCACTCGCCTGGGGGGGGTGCGGACGCGCGTGGACCGCTCCGGGGTGCGCTTCGACGGGCGTCTGCGGATCGCGGTGGTCGATCGAGCGCGCGGCCGGCGGGTGATGCTCGGCGCCCCCGGAGCCCCGCGGGCGAGCGTCGGCGAGGCGGTCGAGGCCTCGTGCGCCGTGCCGTGGATCTTCGCGCCCGTGGAGATCGGTGGGCGCGAGTACGTGGACGGCGGCGCGTGGAGCGTGACCAACCTCGACGCTGCCCCGGTCTCCGCCCGCACGCAGGTCCTGTGCCTGAACCCCATCGCGAGCACGGGAAGCGCGCGCTCCCCGTTCGGCGCGCTCCGCGCGGCCACGCGCGCCGCCACGGGCCTCGAGGCGCTCGCCCTGCGCCGCCGAGGCGCATCGGTTCGCGTCGTCGGGCCCGACCCCTCCTGCTCGGCGATCATGGGCGCCGATCTCATGCGTCCCGAGCGCGGCGAGGAGGTGCTGGGCGCCGCCTTTCGCCAGGGGCAGGCTCTGGGCGCCTCGGCCTCAGAACCCCCTAAGGGGTCCTGAGGAGCTCCGTCGGGCGCGAGGCGAGCTCGGCGCGCCGCACGGCGTTGGAGAGTGCCCGCACGTAGGCTCGCCCGGCCGCCTCGATGATGTCGGTGGAGACGCCCTGCCCCGCCCCCGTCTGGCCGGCGATCTCGAGTACCACGGAGGTCTCCCCCAGCGCGTCCCGGCCGCCGGTGACCGCGTCCACGCGAAACTCGCGGAGCTTGGCGTCGCGGCCCGTCGCCGCGTTGATCGCGCGGAAGATCGCGTCGACCGGGCCGTCGCCGGTGAACGAGCCCGTGACCTCTCCTCCCTCGGGCGTGCTGACTCCCACACTCGCGTGTGGCGGACGGCGCGAGGAGGCCTCCACGTCGAACCAGGCCAACCCGTAGCCGGGCAGCTCCTCGCGCAGCTCGTCGGTAACGAGCGCCTCGAGGTCGAGCGCGGTGATGAGCTTCTTCTTGTCCGCGATCTCCTTGAAGCGCTTGAACGCCGTGTTGAGCACCTGGCCGTCGAGCTCGAAGCCGAGCTCGGCGAGCGCGTCGCGCAGGGCGTGGCGGCCGGAGTGCTTGCCGAGCACGATCGCGTTGGCTTCGAGACCGACCGTAGTCGCGTCCATGATCTCGTAGGTCGTGCGCTCCTTGAGCACGCCGTCCTGGTGGATCCCCGACTCGTGGGCGAAGGCATTGCGCCCGACCACCGCCTTGTTGGGCTGCACGGGATAGCCCGTGAGGCGCGAGACGAGGCGGCTCGTGCGCGAGATCTCCGTCGTCTGGGCGCCGGTGCGCAGGCCGCCGAGCGACTCCCGCCGGGTGTGCAGGAGCATCACGATCTCCTCGAGCGAGGCGTTGCCCGCCCGCTCGCCGATTCCGTTGATCGCGCACTCCACCTGCCGCGCTCCGGCGAGCACTCCGGCGAAGGAGTTGGCCACCGCGAGCCCCAGGTCGTCGTGGCAGTGCACGGAGAGCACGACGTCGCGCAGGTCGGGGGCCAGCGCGTAGAGCCGCTCCAGGTAGCTCGTGAACTCCTGGGGCATCGTGTACCCGACGGTGTCGGGGATGTTGATCGTGGTGGCGCCCTCCTCGAGGGCGATCTGAACCACCTCGGCGGTGAACTCGAGCTCGGCGCGGGTGGCGTCCATGGGCGAGAACTCGACGTCCTCGCACAGCGACCGCGCGTGGGCCACGGCGGCGCGCGCCTGCCCCTTGACGTCCTCGCGCGTGGTCTGGAGCTGGTGCTCGATGTGGATGTCCGAGGTCGAGACGAACGTGTGGATGCGCGGGCGCTCGGCGTCCTTCACCGCGCCCCACGCGGCGTCTATGTCGCCGACGTGCGTGCGGGCGAGCCCGGCGATCACCGCTCCCTCGACCTCGCGGGCGATGGCCTCGACCGCCTCGAAGTCGCCGGGAGACGTGATCGGAAAGCCCGCCTCGATCACGTCCACGCCGAGGCGCGCGAGCTGGTGGGCGATCTCGAGCTTCTCCGCGGTGTTCAGGGAGATACCGGGCGACTGCTCGCCGTCGCGCAGCGTCGTGTCGAAGATCAGTACTCGGTCGGGATCCGTCACGTCGTCTCTCTCTCGTCTCGCTCCTGCTTCTCCTCGGGCTGGTTTGCGGCTACGCGGCCGCCACGCGCTATTCCCCCCGGAGGGGGAGGAGGAGAAGTCGAAGAGCGACGGAGAACGACATCGGCTCGTTTCAGGCTAGCAGCGGCGCGAGCTCAGAGCGACAGCGCGTGGCCCTCGACGAACCCGTCGGAGGCGACGATCTCGTCGACCACCGCGCGGGGCACCTCGACGTCGGTGGTGATCACCATCGCGGCCAGCGCGCCGCTGCCGTCGGCGCCCTCGGGCTGGCGGCCGACCGCCGCCGAGGAGATGTTGATCCCGTGGGCGCCGAAGACCTGCCCGACGCGGCCGATCATGCCCGGGACGTCGGAGTAGCGGAACAGCGCGATGTGGGGATCGAGCTGGACGTTGAAGCGTTGGTCCCACGCCTCGAGGAGGTGCGGGCGGTTGCGCTGGCCGAGCGTGGTGCCCACGACCCGCACGCGCCGGCCCCCGGCGACGACGGTCACCCGCACGAGGTCGGTGAAGTCACGGGCGACCGTCTCCTTGGTCTCCGCGAGCTCGATCCCGCGCTCGCCCGCGAGCGACGGCGCGTTGACGTAGTTCACGTCCTCCTCCGTGCGTCCCTCGAGCACACCGTTGAGCACGGCGATCGAGAGCAGCCGCGTATCCCGCTCGGCGATCCGGCCGAGGTACTCCGTCTCCACCCGGTCGACCGACGAGCCCTCGGCGATCGCCATCCCGATGTGCCCGAGCGCCTCGCACAGCGGGAGGAAGGGTCCGAAGAGCTCCATGTCCTCCGCGCCGACCGACGGGATGTTCACCGCGGTGGACACCACGCCCCCCGTGAGGGCGGCGAGCACCTGCTCGGCGGCCTGGAAGCCGGCGCGGTCGGTCGCCTCGGCGGTGGAGGCGCCGAGATGGGGAGTGACCACGACGTTGGGGTATCCGAAGAGCGGGTGCTCGGTGATCGGCTCGCTCGGGAAGACGTCGAGTGCCGCGCCCGCCACCTTGCCCGAGTCGAGCGCATCCTGGAGGTCGCTGTCGACGATGAGACCGCCGCGGGCGACGTTCAGCACCCTCACGCCGTCGCGCATCTTGGCGAAGGCCTCCGCGTCGAGCCAACCCTTGGTCTCCGGCGTGTTGGGGAGGTGGACGGTGATGAAGTCCGCCTCGGCGTACACCTCCTCGGAGGAATCGGCCTTCTCCACGCCGAGCTCGCGGTAGCGCTCGGCGGAGACGAACGGGTCGAACGCGACGACCCGCATCCCGAAGCCCTTCGCCCGCTGGGCGACGAGCTGGCCGATCCGTCCGAAGCCGAGGATGCCGAGCGTCTTCTCGAGGAGCTCGACGCCCGAGAACTTCGAGCGCTCCCACTTGCCGCCGGTGAGCGAGGCGTGCGCCTGCGGGATGTTGCGCGCGAGCGCGAGCAGCAGCGCCATCGTGTGCTCGGCGGCGGTGACGACGTTCGACTGCGGGGCGTTGGCGACGATGATCCCGCGCTTGGTGGCGGCCTTGACGTCGACGTTGTCCACGCCCACGCCGGCCCGGCCGATGACCTTGAGGCGCTCGGCGCGCTCGATCACCTCGGCGGTCATCTTGGTCGCGGAGCGGATGAGGATGCCCTCGTAGTCGCCGATGCGGGCGCAAAGGTCGAAGCCGGGCGAGTCGAAACCCGTGTCGACCTCGAAGCGCTCGCGCAGCAGGTCGATCCCGGAGGCGCCGACGTTCTCGGCCACGAGCACGCGGGTCATGAGCGCTCGACTACCCAGTCGATGCACGCCGTCAGGGCCTGCACGTCGGCGGGCTCGACCGCGGGGAACATCCCGATCCGGAGCTGGTTGCGACCGAGCTTGCGGTAGGGCTCCACGTCGACGATGCCGTTGGCGCGAAGGGTCTTCGCGATCCCGGCGGCGTCGACTCCCTCGGCGAAGTCGATCGTGCCCACCACGAGCGAGCGCTTGGCGGGATCGACCACGAACGGGGTGGCGAACGGCGAGGCCTCGGCCCAGCCGTAGAGGTGCTCGGAGGAGGTCCGCGTGCGGGTGACGCACCGGTCGAGGCCGCCCTGAAGGAGCATCCACCGGATCTGGTCGGCGAGCAGGAGCAGCGTTGCGAGCGCCGGGGTGTTGTAGGTCTGCTCCTTGCGAGAGTTCTCGAGCGCGGTGGCCAGGGAGAGGAACGGCGGGATCCAGCGCCCCGAGGCGGCGATGCGCTCGATCCGCTCGATCGCGGCGGGGCTGAGGAGCGCGAGCCACAGGCCGCCGTCGGAGGCAAAGCCCTTCTGCGGCGCGAAGTAGTAGGCGTCGGCGTGCGCGACGTCGACGGGTAGACCCGCCGCCCCGGACGTGGCGTCGATTAGCACCAGCGACTCGCCGGAGTCGGGGGGCCGCTCGACGGGGACCATGACCCCCGTCGAGGTCTCGTTGTGCGCCCACGCGAGCGCGTCGCAGGAGGGGTCCGCCCGTGGGGCGGGCGCATCGCCGGGCTCGGCGCTCACCACGACCGGGTCCTCGAGAAACGGCGCGCCACTCGTGACCGACGCGAACTTCTGCGAGAACTCCCCGTAGCTCAGGTGGAGCGCGCGGCGCTCGACCAGGCCGAAGGCCGCGGCGTCCCAGAACGCCGTCGTGCCCCCGTTGCCGAGCGCGACCTCGTATCCGTCGGGCAGCGAGAACAGGTCGCGGAGGCCTTCGCGGATCAGGCGGACGACCGCCTTGACGGGCTCCTGGCGATGAGAGGTGCCCATGAGGGCGCGCGCGGCCAGCAGGCGCTTGAGCTGCTCGGTGCGCACCTTCGACGGCCCCGAGCCGAAGCGGCCGTCGCTCGGGCGCAGGTCCGCGGGAATCTCGAGCGTCGCGTTGGTGCTGGGCGGCATGGGACGTCCTCTCGTGAGTCGAAGGTCGCCCAGGCGCGCGGCGTGTGTGACGGTCCGCCACTCCCCGGTGGTGATCCACCTCGAGGCGCCAGTCGCGGCGGGCCCGGAGTGTAGCGGCGGACGGTCTGGCCGGTCAGGCGACCGGGGCGCCGCGGTCGAGTGGCGAGTTACCTACCGCATGTGTCCTCAACTCGCCACTCGACGTTTGCGAGGCTTCTCTGGCGCCGATGGTGCCGGAGCGGCGGGAACCGACGAGGCTTGGGCGGAGCGCCGGGCCAGCGGTAGCGTGCGGTGATGGCCGCGGAGCACGAGCGGTGGCGAAGCCCCAGAGCCGCCCGGCGGAGGTATCGCGCGGCCTCGGATGGCGAGTACTCCTCTGGGCGGAGCTGGCCTTCCTTACGTCGGCGACCTTGCTGGGGCTCTCCAGGCACGGTCATTCACCGATCCTCCCGTGGCGCGCGAGCTCTCCGTACCGCCGTGGATGGGGCTCTCGCCGTCATGGGGCGAGTTGCGGCCCTCACGTTCCCATGGCAGAAGACCGTCCGCGAGCACCGTCACGCGGGCTTGATCCTCTACATCGTCGGCATCGGGCTCGTCGGCGTCGGAGTCGCTGAGATCACCGGATCGCCCCGAGCTCGGGCGGCGGGTCGCCGGAGACGTCGACGTAGGGCGCGAACCCGTAGGGGCGCGGAGCTCGCGCGCCGGCGGTGCCGGCCGCGAAAGCGAGCAGCCCGAGGGAGGCGACGGCGAGCGCGGCGATCAAGCGGCGGGGGAGGCGCACGTCGCCTTGTTATCGACCGGGTCGCCGCGGCGCAAGAGCGGCAAGACTTCCGCTTGACCAGCAACGATTGGGTGCTTGACTTGCGGCGTGCAGCAGCGCGGAGCCGCGGATCACAGGCGAAGCGACTCGTCGGGGAAGAAACGCGGCGTCGGCTGGTATCTCCTGTTAGGAGCCGAGCTGGCCTTCTTTCTGCCCGCAACCCTCCTCGGGCTGCCGGGGCGGGGGCATAGTCATCCGATCCTTCCCGCAGCTCGTGACCTCTTCGTGCCCGCGGGCTTTCTGCTCGCCGTGCACGGCGCTCTCGCCGTCATGGGACGGGTCGCAGCCCTTGCGCCTCCGTGGCCGGTCACCGCCCGCGAGCATCGTAGGACCGGCTTAATTCTGTACCTCGTCGGCATCGCGTCGGTCAAATTCGGGACAGGAGAGATCACCGGTGATCGCCCGTGGCGAGCGCTCAGCGTTCCCGCCATCGTGGTCATCGGGCTGCTGTCGCTTCGCGAAGCCGTCCGAGGCCCGGCGAGGAGTCGGTTCTTCAGGTTGCGGCCGCCAAGCTCCAGTCGTCCGGTGTGGCTAATTGCTGCCGGGCTCTGGATGTTCGGCCTGTCCTGGCCCATCCTCGCCGCAGCCGCCCTTGGTCTGCTTGACTAGAACTCCGTCTGGATCCAGTCCATGTGGGAGCGGAGCTCCTGGCCCGTCGACTCCACCTGCGTGCGGGCCTGCTCCTCCCGCATGCGCTTGAAGTTCTCCTGCCCGGCGCGGTTCTCGGCGATCCACTCGCGCGCGAAGTCGCCTGACTGGATCTCCTGAAGGATCTTCTTCATCGCCGCCCGGGTCTCGTCGGTGACCACGCGCTTGCCGCGGGTGTAGTCGCCGTACTCCGCGGTGTTCGAGATCGAGTAGCGCATGCCCGCGAGGCCCTTCTCGTACATGAGGTCGACGATCAACTTGAGCTCGTGGAGGCACTCGAAGTAGGCCATCTGCGGGTCATAGCCCGCCTCGACAAGGGTCTCGAAGCCGGCCTGCACGAGCTCGGAGGCGCCGCCGCAGAGCACGGCCTGCTCCCCGAAGAGATCGGTCTCGGTCTCGTCCTTGAAGGTGGTCTCGATCACCCCGCCGCGCGTGCAGCCGATCCCCTTGGCGTAGGCGAGGGCGAGCTCGCGGGCGTCGCCGGTGGCGTCGACGTCGACGGCCACGAGGCCGGGAACCCCCGAGCCCTCGAGGAACTGGCGACGCACGAGGTGGCCCGGCCCCTTGGGCGCCACGAGCGCGACGTCGACCTCGGGCGGGGGCTCGACCTCGCCGTAGTGGATCGAGAAGCCGTGCCCGAAGAGGAGGAGGTTTCCGGGCGCGACGCCGTCGCGCACCTCGGACTCCCAGATGTCGTGGTGGCGCTCGTCGGGGACGAGCATCATCACCACGTCGCCGCGGCTGGCCGCCTCGCCCGGGTCGGTGACCTCGAGGCCGCCGTCGCGGGCCTTGCCGACCGACTGCGAGTCGGGGCGCAGCCCGACCACGACCTCCACGCCCGAGTCCTTGAGGTTCAGCGCGTGGGCGTGACCCTGGGAGCCGAAGCCGATGATGGCGACGGTCTTGCCGTCGAGCAGGCGGAGGTCGGCGTCGTCGTCGTAGAACATGGCGCGGGAGGCTAGCGAGGCGCCGTGCGACGGCGAACGACCACCAGAGTGCGTCGCGTCTCGCGTCGGTTGCCCGCCCGGTCGCGCGTGACGGCAACGAGACGAACCCGCAGTCGAGAGCGCCCAGCCAACGCGCGTGTGGCGGCGGTCGAGAGCCGGACGTGCAATCGATGCCGGTGGCCATGAGACACCCGGTAGCGCGCGGAGCCCAGACGACGCACGGCCGCGGACACTGGGCGTGCGTTCGCGCCTCGCGCGAGGCTTCCCAGGAGCGTCAGGGACCCGGCGCAGGCCTCTGGAGCGGCGCTCGGGCACGCGAGCGGAAGCGAGACGGTATCGCCGCCGAGGGGAGCTGTAGCACCGGTCAGGTCGATCTGCGGGACCGGTGGATCGGCGATCTGGTTACAGGCTGCGGGCGGGCCCAGCTCGTCTTGAGCGTCACGGTGGATGTAGGACGTACGGCTCGGAAGCCGGTAGTCCCCACCGCAGCCGACTGAATCGAACTCTCCGTCACGGGAGTTGATGATGTCGCTGTCGTTGCCCGTGGTGATCATGTCGTTGCCCGGGCCGAGGTCGACGGTGTCGTCTCCGGTTCCCGCGTCCACCCAGTCGTTTCCCGCGCCGGCGAGGATGAAGTCACGGCCGTCGCCGGCCAGTATGCGGTCGTTTCCGTCACCTCCGTCGATCGTGTCCGTGCCGGTATTGCTCGTTCCGCACGCCGGCGCTGGGCCGTAGGCCCAGAACTCGTCTTGGCCGGCCTGCGCCTCGCCGCCGCACAGAAGGTCGCTGGAACCGCCGCCCACCAGCCGGTCGTTGCCGCCGCCGCCGTACAGCGCGTCGGTGTAGGTTCCTCCCACCAGCACGTCATTACCCGCCCCGCCGTAGAGCTCGTTCCGAGCTCCGGAGCGGGGATCGGCCCTGAGCACGTCGTTCCCGTCACCACCGCTGGCTACGAGCCGCGGGCCGTACATCCGCGGCGGGTCGTGGGTGACCGTCAGCTGATCGTCGCCGTCGCCGAGGTCGATGGCGAGATCGGCTACCTCTTGGGACTGACACGACGCGTGGTGGGGGTCCCCGTCGACCACCTGACAACCCGGTCCGGCCTGTATCGCTGCGCCCGGATCGCGCACGTCGTAGATGGGCGGGCCGCCGTAGTAGTCCGGGCCGGAGGGCGACGTGGGATCCGTGACGTTGATCGCGACCGAATTGACCTCACCCGGCGCGGCCCGGTAGCTGAGCACCCGTGCGGGTGAATTTGCATCCGGGGCGACCGTCTCCACGGTCGCCGCTGACGCCGGCGTGGCGAGCACAACCGTGAACAGGAAGCAGAAGAGAGCCGCACGGCGACTCGACGGGCGCACGAGAGACAAGCTACGCAGTCGAGGAGTGGTCGGCAACCGCGTCAGGCCTCGGCGACCGCCAGCAGCGGCCGGGCGGGCAGCCGGATCGCGCCCTCGGCAGCCGCGTACTTCTCGAGGCGGCCGCTCATAGCGTCACGCAGGGCTGCTCCTCCGCGCTCGTCGGTCAGCTCGAGCGCCTCGGCAAGCGCCCGGGAGAGGTCGCGGGTGGTCTGCCAGTAGGCGTCGAAGCTCTCGTGGACCCACTCGAGGTCCAGAGCGGTGAGCTGCACTTCGCCGAATCCGGCGCCGTCGAGCAGGTTGCGGAGCCGGCCAGGGGCGGCGAGGGCGAAGGGACCGGGAGCACCGGGCTCGGACGGCGCGGTGAGTCCCTGCTCGAGCAGCTCGGCGCCCAGCTCGGCCGACCATGGGTTCAACTCGAGCCGGTCCCACGCCGCGAAGGCGACCCGACCACCCGGTCGCAGCACCCGGCGCGCTTCGCGAAACGCCGTCGCGTGGTCCGTGGCGAACATGAAGCCCCACCGGCACAGGATCGCGTCGAAGCTTGCCGCCGGCTCGTCGATCCACTCCACGTCGATCAACTTGAAGGAGGCGTTGGTAACGCCCAGCTCGCGGGCGCGCGCCTGCGCCGCCTCGAGCATCGGCTCGGCGACGTCGGAGAGCACCACCTCGCCGCCGGGCTGCACCAGCTCGGCCGCGAGCAGGCCGGTGTCGCCGGGGCCGCACGCCAGCTCGAGCACGCGGTGGCCCGGCTGCAGCCGGGCCGCGTCGAGCAGCCAGCGCGAGACCGGTATCGCGAAACGTTGGAAGTCCTCGCGCCGGCTGGCCCAGCCGGCCGCCGCCTGCGTCCAGCGCTCACGCTGGCCGGCGCGTTCCTCGGAAGGGTCCATAGCCGTCAGTCTGCCAGCGCGCGACGCAGCAGCTTGCCCGACGCCGTGCGCGGGAGCGCCTCCGCGAACCGGATGGCCTTGGGCACCTTGTAGGAGGCGAGGCTCGTGCGGACGTAGGCGCGCAGCGCCTCCTCATCCACCGGCGCACGCGCGACCACGACGGCGACGATCGCCTCGCCCCAGTCCGGGTCGCGGCGCCCGTAGACGCCGGCGTCGGCCACGCACGGATGGCCGAGCAGTGCCGCCTCCACCTCGGCCGGCGCCACGTTCTCGCCGCCCGAGACAATCGTGTCCGCCTTGCGACCGGTGACGGTGAGGCGGCCGCGCTCGTCGAGGCGGCCTTGGTCGCCGGTGTGCAGCCGGCCGTCGGCGGCGAGCGCTCCGGGCGCCACGGTGGGGCCGGCGACGAGGACCTCGCCGTCGGCGGCGATCTCGAGCCGCACTCCGGGCAGCGGCGCTCCCGCCGTCTCGGCCTCCCCGGGCGGCGAAGTCGTGACCTGCGAGCACGCCTCGGTCAACCCGTAGGTCTGCGCGACGGGGACGCCCGCGGCGGCCGCTCGCTCCAGGAGCGCCGGCGGGGCGGGCGCACCGCCGAGCAGCGCGCACCGCAGAGCCGGCGGGCGCTCGAGCCCCGAGTCGAGCAGCCTGGCCAGCATGGTCGGGACGAGGGAGACGACGGTGATGCCGTCCTCGCGGAGCGCGCGGAGGACGTCGGGCACTTCGAAGCGCTCGTGCACGACGGCCGTCGTGCCGTAGATCGCGCTACGGATAAGGATCGAGAGGCCGCCCACGTGCGCGAGCGGCAGCGCGCACAGCCAGCGCTCCCCCGGGTCGAGGCCGATCGCCCGCGCGGAGCCCGCCGCGGCGGCCTCCCAGTTGGCGTAGGTGAGCTCCACGCGCTTGGGGGACGCCGAGGTGCCGGAGGTGTGCATGACCGTGGCGATGCCGCCCGCGAGCGCCGGCCCGGGCTGCCCCTGCCCTCCGGGCGCGGGCGCGGGCGGGAGCGGGGCCTCGACGGTGAGCGCCGCGCCGCGGGTCCGGGCGCGTCGCTCCTCGGGGCTCAAGCGCAGATCCACCGGCTGCGCCCGCGCGCCGAGCACGAAGCAGCCATGGAGGGAGACCGCGAAGTCGACTCCGGGGGGCAAAGCGATCGCCACGCGGTCTCCCGGCTCGACCCCCCGCTCGGCCAGCGCCGCGCGAGCGCCCTGGGCGCGTTCGCCGAGCTCGGCGTAGCTCACCCGACCGGCGGGAGTCTCCACCGCGGCTTGCTCGGGGTTCGCCCTCGCGGCGCGCTCGACCCACACCCGCGTCAGGCTAGTGTGCGCGCATGCCTGTCGATTGGATTCTCGCCGGCGACTACTCCGACATCCGCTACGAGCTCTCGGGCGACGGGATCGCCAAGATCACCATCGACCGTCCCGAGGTGCGCAACGCCTTTCGCCCCCAGACGGTGATCGAGCTCTCCGACGCCTTCGAGCGCGCGCGCGAGGACACCTCGGTCGGGGTGATCGTCCTCACCGGCGAGGGGCCGCTGGCCTTCTGCTCGGGCGGCGACCAGCGCGTGCGCGGGGACTCGGGGTATGAGACCGAGCCGGGCAAGACCGGCGCCGTCGGACGCTTCCACGTCACCGACCTCCATGTCCAGATCCGCCGCCTCCCCAAGCCGGTGGTCGCCATGGTCGCCGGCTACGCGGTCGGCGGCGGCCACGTGCTGCACGTGGTGTGCGACCTCACGATCGCCGCGGAGAATGCCCGCTTCGGCCAGACGGGGCCGAGGGTGGGCTCCTTCGACGGAGGTTTTGGCGCCTCGGTGCTCGCGGCCCAGGTCGGACAGAAGAAGGCCAAGGAGATCTGGTTCCTCTGCCGCCAGTACGACGCGCCCGAGGCGCTCGCGATGGGGCTCGTCAACGCGGTGGTCCCGCTCGAGCGCCTGGAGGAGGAGACCGTCGCCTGGTGCCGTGAGATGCTCGCGCGCTCGCCGTTCGCGCTGCGCCTGCTCAAGGCCAGCTTCAACGCCTCCGAGGATGGCCTGGCGGGGATCCAGCAGCTCGCGCACGACACGAACCTCCTCTTCTACGGCAGCGAAGAGGCCAAAGAGGGCCGCGACGCCTACCGGGAGAAGCGCGCCCCCGACTTCTCGCGCTTTCCCAGGCGCCCGTGATGAGCGACGTCTCGGCGACCGCGTCGCAACCGAGCGGCGCGCGCATCTGGCTCGTGGCCGCGCGGCCGCGCACCCTCCCTGCCGCGGTCGCGCCGGTGCTCGTGGGCACGGCGCTCGCGGGCACGCAGGGAATCTTCCACTTCTTCTCCTTCTTCGCCGCGCTCATCGGGGCGCTCTTCATCCAGGTCGGGACCAACCTCTCCAACGACTACTCCGACGCACGGCGCGGCGCGGACACCGAGGACCGGCTCGGTCCCGTGCGGGTGACCGCCGGCGGCCTCGTGCCCCCGCGTCAGGTGCTGCGGGCGACGTGGCTCTCCTTTGGCGTGGCGGTGCTGGCGGGGATCTACCTCGTGGCGGTCGCGGGTTGGGAGCTCCTGCTCGTCGGCGCCGCCTCGATCCTGGCCGGGGTGCTCTACACCGGGGGTCCACGCCCCTACGGCTACGAGGGTCTCGGGGAGCCCTTCGTGTTCCTGTTCTTCGGGCTCGTCGCCGTGGCCGGCTCCTACTTCGTGCAGGCCAAGCACCTGCCGTGGCCGGCCTTCGCGCTCGCGGTCCCCGTCGGGCTGATCGCCGCGGGAATCCTCGTGGTCAACAACGTGCGCGATCTCGAGACCGACCGGCGGGCGGGCAAGCGCACGCTCGCGGTGCGCCTCGGCCGGGAGCGCATGCGGGCGGTCTTCGCCGGAATGATCTACGGCGCCTTCCTCCTCGCGCCGCTCGCGTGGATCTTCGGATCGCTGAGCGCCTGGCTGCTGCTGCCCTGGCTCGCCCTGCCACTCGCCGCGCCCGTGGTGCGCGCGGTGCGCAACCGGGTCGACGGCCCGGCGCTGAACGAAGCGCTGGCCAGGACGGGACGACTGCAGCTCGTCTTCTGCGCGCTGCTCGCGATCGGTGTCCTCTTGAGCTGATGAAGCTGTCGCTCGAGCGAGTCGTGCTGGGCCTGCGCGCGCCGCTCGTGACCGCCTACGGAACGCTGCGCGAGCGCGAGCTGCTGCTCCTGCGCCTGCGCACCGACGACGGCCTCGAGGGGGTCGGAGAGGCGGCGCCGCTCGAGCCCTACGACGGCGTGGCGCTGGCCGACTGCGCGGCGGCGCTCGAGCGCTGCCGCCCGCTGCTCGAGGGACGCGACGGGGTGCGCGGGAGCGGCGCGGCCCTGCTCGACGGGTGCCGTGAGCGTGCCCGCCTCCCCCAGGCGCTCAGCGCGATCGACCTCGCGCTGTGGGATCTCGCCGGGCAGCGGGAGGGCCGGCCGGTGTGCGAGCTGCTCACCACGGACCCTGCGTGGGCGGTGACGGTCAACGCGACGATCGGGGCCGAGGACCGAGCGGGAGCGAGCGCCGCGGCCGAGCGGGCGGCGGCGGGCGGCTTTGGCTGCGTGAAGGTCAAGGTGGGGATCGGGGACGACGCCGGACGGGTGGCCGCGGTGCGGGCGGGCGGCGGAGCCCAGATGACGATCCGGCTCGACGCCAACGGCGCGTGGTCGGTGGAGGAGGCCGAGGCCGCGCTGCGCCACCTCTCCCCCTCCGGCCTCGAGCTCGTGGAGGAGCCGGTGCACGGCGTGGAGGCTCTGCGGGCGCTGCGCGAGCGCGTGCCGGTCAGGGTGGCCATGGACGAGACCGCGGCCGAGCCCGGCGCCCTCGCCTCGGGAGCCGCCGACGCGGTCTGCCTGAAGCTCGCCCGCTGTGGCGGGATCGCGGGCACGCTCGCCGCCGCGGCGCTCGTGCGCACCACCGGGGCCGAGCCCTATCTCGCCTCCTCCTTCGACGGTCCGGTCGGGATCGCCGCGGCGCTGCACGTCGCGGCCGCGCTCAAGCCCGAGCCGCCCTGCGGCCTCGCGACCCTCGGGCACTTCGAGGGGATGCCCAATGGCTTGGACGCCGTTGACGGCGCCATTGCCGTGCCGCAGGAGCCCGGCTTGGGGGCCGGGTGGGGGGAATGACCGACGATCCCGTCCTCCGCGGGGAGCGAGTGGTGCTGCGGCCGGCGCAGGCGAGCGACGTCGAGGCGCTCGTCTTCCGGCCCGTCGGCGTGATGCGCCAGTACGAGCGGAGTCCCGACGGGAGCTGGCGCGACGGGCTGTTGATGGAGCTGCTGGCCGACGAGCTCGCATGACCTTGCTGGCCAGGTCCAGTCGATGCAAGACCTAAACGGGTGGTACCCTACGTAGGGTGAAAAAGACCAGCCTCTACCTGGAACCAGAGCTCGATCGGGCGCTGGCCCGCCTCGCCGAGGCGCGTGGCGTCAGCAAGGCCGAGGTCATTCGGCGCAGTCTGGAGCGAGCCGTCGCCGACGTTCCGCGCGTGCGCATCTCGGCGATCGGCGTGGGAGAAGGTCCCGGTGACGTGGCCGACGATGTCGACCGCCACCTGCGAGACACCGGCTTCGGCCGCGCATGATCGTCATCGACACGTCGGTCATCTACGCGCTGCTCGACCGCCGCGACCGGCGTCATGGCGAGGCGGTCGGTTGGTACGAGGGCATCGAGGACGACCTGGCGACCACCCCCCTCGTCCTCGCCGAGATCGATCACCTCGTCGGCGTTCGCGCCGGTGCGACGGCGCGGGCGGCCTTTCACCGCGATCTGGCCGCCGGTGCCTACGAGGTGCACTGGTGGATCGGCGCCGAGCAGGCGTGCGTCGAGGTCGCGGAACGGTACGCCGACCTCGGCGTCGGCCTGGCCGACGCGTCCCTGCTCGCCCTCGCGGCTCGCCTCGAGACGAGTGCGATCGCCACCTTCGACGAGCGCCGCTTTCGGGCGATGCGACCGCTCGACGGGACCCGAGCGCTTCAGCTGCTTCCGCTCGACTCCCGCTGATTCGGGCTCGCTCCCCCAAGCCAACGGGCCACCTCCACGGGGGCCTCGAGGTGCGCCGCGTGGCCCGCTGCCGGGATCACCGCGTGCTCTCCGCACGGCGCGCCCTCCGCGATCCGCTCGGCCAGCGCGCGGAACTTCGCGTCACGCTCGCCGGCGAGGGCGAGCACAGGCATCGAGAGCTCGCCCAGGCGGTCCCAGAGCGGCGTCATCGCCCCCGTGCCGATGCCCCTCAGTGCGGCCGCGAGCCCGGCGGCGCTCTGGCGCAGCCGGTCGGCGTGGGCCCCGGCGGCCACGGCGGCCGGCTGGTCGGCAAAGAGCGGCTGGCGCGCCCAACGGCGGGAAAAGGCCTCGACGCCGTCGCGCTCGATCTCCGCCGCCAGCCGCTCGTCCGCCGCGCGACGCTCGGCGCGGTCCTGCTCGTCCTCGATCCCCGCGGTGGCGCCCACGAGCACGAGCTGCGCCACCCGGTCGGGGTGCGCCAGCGCGAAGTGCAGCGCGACCCGCCCGCCCATGGAGTAGCCCGCGAGGACGAAGCGCTCGGGAGCCAGCGCGGCCACGTCATCCACGACCGCCTCGAAGCTCACCGGCCGTACCGCGCCCATCCGCCCGTGCCCGCGCCCGTCCGGCGCGAGCGCCCGATAGCGTTCGCCGAGCGCGGCGATCACCGGATCCCAGCTCACCCCGGTCTGCGTGAAGCCGTGCAGCAGGACCACCGTCTCGGGCACCCGTCCATCATGACCGCCACCGACACCCACGTGCTCCTGCGCGCCTTCTGCGACGAGCTCGCGCGCTGTGGGATCGCCGACGCGTGCACCTCCCCCGGCTCGCGCTCGGCGCCTCTCGTGCTCGCGCTCGTGCGCGAGGAGCGCATCCGCTCCTTCTCGCACATCGACGAGCGCTGCGCGGCGTTCTTCGCGCTCGGGCTGGCCAAGGCGAGCGGGCGGCCCGTCGCGCTCGCCTGCACCTCGGGAACTGCCGCGGCGAACTTCGCTCCCGCGGTGATCGAAGCCCACGAGGCGCGCGTGCCCTTGATCGTGCTCACCGCCGACCGGCCCCCCGAGCTGCGCGACGTGGGTGCGGGCCAGACGATCGACCAGCTCAAGCTCTACGGGAGCGCGGCGAAGTGGTTCTTCGAGGTCGGCACCCATGAGGCAAGCGAGGAGCGCCTGCGCTGGATCCGCCAGCTCGCCTGCCGGGCGGCATGGACCGCCGAGGACGACCGCCCCGGCCCCGTGCACCTGAACTTCCCGCTCCGCGAGCCGCTCGTCACCGAGGAGGAGCTTCCCGCCGATCGCACCGGACGGCCCCGGCGCGAGCCGTGGGTGCGCCGCACAATCCCCGAACGACTCCCCGAGCCGCTCGAGCCCATCCTCGAGCTCGCCGGCTCGCGGCGCGGAGTGGTCGTCGCGGGACGCCACGAGCGCGATCCGGCGCTCGGCGCGGCCGCCGCGGCGTTCGCCGCACGGGCCGGCTGGCCGCTGCTCGCCGATCCGCTCAGCGGCGCGCGCACTCCGCCCGCCGCCATCGCCCACTACGACGCCCTCCTGCGCGATCCGGCGTGGGCGGCCGCTCACGCCCCCGAGGCCGTCCTGCGCGTCGGCGACCTCCCGACCTCCAAGCCGCTGCGCACCTGGCTGGCCGAGCAGCGGGGCGCGGAGCAGATCGCGCTCGATCCCGAGCACGCCTGGCAGGACCCCTCCGCATCGGTCTCCCAGGTTCTCGCGGGCGACCCCGCCGCGACGCTGGGCGCCGCGGCCGAGCGGCTCCCGGCCGCCCGCGCAGAGCGCTGGCTCGAGGACTGGCTCGCCGCCGACTCCACCGCGGCGCGGGCGATCGACGCGACGCTCGGCTCCGAGCTCTCCGAGCCGCGGGTTGCCGCGGAGCTCGGGGCGCGCCTTCCCGAGGAGGCGACGCTCTTCGTCGCCTCCTCCATGCCGGTGCGCGACCTCGAGACCTTCTTTCCCGCCCGTCCCGCTCCCCCGCGCGTGCTCGGCAACCGCGGGGCCAACGGGATCGACGGGACCGTCTCCTCCGCCTTCGGCGCGGCGGCCGCCGATCCCGGGCGCCCCACCCTCCTGCTCATCGGCGACGTCGCCCTCGCCTACGACCTCGGCGGCCTGCTCGCCCACACCCGTCTCGGGCTCGACCTGACCATCGTCCTGCTCAACAACGACGGCGGCGGCATCTTCCACTTCCTCCCCCTGGCCGCGCAGAGAGACGCCTTCGAGGAGCACGTCGCCACCCCGCACGGACTCGACTTCTCCCGCGCCGCCGATCTCTACGGCTGCGCCTACGAGAATCCGCGGGACCCGCCCGGCTTCGGCGCAGCGCTCGACCGCGCGCTCGCGACCGCAGGCACGACGCTCATCGAGATCAAGACGATCCGCCAGGAGAACCTCGCGCTGCACCGGCGCGTGTGGGCGGCCGTCGCCGGCGAGCTCTCCTAGCCGGCGAGCACGGGCAGCAGCGCCGCGAGCTTGACCTCGGTCTCGGCGAGCTCGGCCGCCGGCTCGGAGTCGCGTACGACGCCGACCCCGGCGTAGCAGTGGGCGACCGGGCCGCGCAGCAGCGCGCAGCGCAGGGCGACGCAGAGCTCCCCGTCCTCGCTCGCGTCCGTCCAGCCCACCGGGCCGGCGTACCACCCGCGGTCGAGCCCCTCGAGGGCGGGGATGAGCCCCTGGGCGGCGGCGAAGGGCTCGCCTCCGACCGCCGGAGTGGGATGCAGCAGGCCGGCGAGGTCGACCACGCCCATGGGCCGGGCGAGCTGAGCACGGATCGGCGTGGCGAGGTGCTGGATGTTCGCCATGCGCACGAGCACGGGGTCCGGCGCGCGCGTGACCCACACCGAGTGGGGCTCGAGCGTGCGCTCGATGCGCCGGGCGACGATCGCCTGCTCCTCGCGGTCCTTCTCGGAGCGCAGGAGCTGCTCGCCGAGGTGGTCGTCGACCGCGGGGTCGGCGGAGCGCCGGGTCGAGCCCGCGAGCGCGACCGTGCTCGCCCGCTGGCCCTCGCGCCGGACGAGCAGCTCGGGGCTCGCGCCGAGGAACGCCGCATCCCCCCGTCCCACGCAGAAGACGTAGCAAGACGGGAACGCCTCGCGCAGGATGCCGAGCACGGCGCCCGGATCGTGCGCGACGGGGGCGTGCACCTCGACCTCCCGCGCGAGCACGACCTTCTCGAGGCGCCCGCCGCGGATGCGCTCCACCGCGCGAGCGACGGCCTCCTCGTAGTGCCCGGGAGGCAGGGTGCTTGAGACCTCGTAGCGCCCGGTGGGCGCCGGGTCGAGCAAGGGCAGGGAGGCGAGCGTGCGCAGCTCCCCCAGTCGCCGCTCGAGGCGCTCGAGCAGCTCCTCCACGGTGTCGTCGGGCGTGGCGCACGCGGCGAGCGTCAGGCGCACCTCCCCGTCGCGCCGGGCGAGGGAGAGCTCGGGGACGGTAAGCGAGGCGGAGGGAAAGCCGGCCCAGGTGCGCCCGGCGGCGCCGTCGGGCGCGAACGCGAAGCCGCCGAGGGCAATGAGGCCGGTGCCGGGCGGACCGTCGACCGGGCCGCTCACCGCGCTCGCGGCCAGTCGCCGCCACGCCGCCGCGACCCGCTTGAAGCGCTCGGGCCCCGTGGCGTGGAGCTCGCGCGCGCCTCCGAGCGCGGCGATCGCGCTGCCGCCGCGCTCGGGCTGCTCGAAGCAGAACCACGGCTCGCCCGGGCGGCGCGAGGCGAACGCCGCGGCGCTCGGATCGAGCCTGGCGTCGGCCGCCACGGTGAGCGCGGCGAGCGCCTCTGCACCCGAGGAGCGCGCGCGCCGTATCGCCTCGTGCAGGCGGCGTTCGAGCCGCTCGCGCTCGGCGGAGGGCAGTGTCGCGCCGCGGGAGGAGGAGAGGCTCACCACGACGCTCATGCGATGCCCTTAGGTCTCGCCCCGACCGCGCGAGATCGCGATCTCGCCCGTGCGGGCCATTTCGACGAGACCGAACGGACGCACCATCCGCTCGAAGGCCTCGATCTTCTCGAAGGTGCCCGTCACCTCGATCACGACCGAGCGCTTGGTCACGTCGACCACCTTGGCGCGGAAGATCTCCGCGACCTGCATGATCTCGGCGCGCGCGGCGCCGTCGGCGGCGACCTTGAAGAGCGCGAGCTCGCGCGCGACGGTCTCTCCCGGCTCGAGGTCGCGGATCTTGAGCACGTTGACGAGCTTGTGAAGCTGCTTGGTGACGTGGTCGATCGGATGGCGCGCGCCGTCGAGCGTCAGCGTGATCCGCGAGACGCTCTCCTCGTCGGTCGGACCGACCGCGAGCGTGTCGATGTTGAACCCGCGGCGGGCGAACAGTCCGGCGATGCGCGTGAGCACGCCGGGCTTGTTCTCCACGAGGATCGAGAGGATGTGCTTGCGGCCGGTGTGGATGCTTCCCGCCGCCTCGAGCTCCTCGAGCGAGAGGAGCTCCTTGGTTCCGGGCTCGCCCATCAGCCGACCATGTCCCGCGCGGCCTGGCCGGCGGGGATCATCGGGTAGGTGTTCTCCTCCCGGGTGACGCGCACGTCGACCACCACCGGCCCGGGCGTCTGGAGGGCGCGCCGGATGTCCTCCACCAGCGTCTCCTTCTGCGTGAGGCGCATACCCGTGGCGCCGTAGGCCTCGGCGAGCTTGACGAAGTCGGGGAAGCTCCCCATGTCCACGTGGGAGTAGCGCCCGTCCCAGAAGAGCTCCTGCCACTGGCGGACCATGCCCAGGTAGCCGTTGTTCATGATGAAGACCTTGACCGGGATGCCGTCCTGGGCGCAGGTCGCGAGCTCCTGGATGTTCATCTGCACCGACCCGTCGCCGGCGACGCAGATCACCGTCTCCTCGGGGCAGCCCACGGCCGCCCCCATCGCGGCGGGCAGGCCGAAGCCCATCGTCCCCAGGCCGCCCGAGTTGATCCACTTGCGCGGCGCGGGGAAGTGGAAGTACTGCGCGGTCCACATCTGGTGCTGGCCCACGTCGCTCGTGACGATCGCCTTCCCGCCGGTGGCCTCGTAGAGCGCCTCGATCATGTACTGCGGCTTGATCTCGGAGTCCGTGGAATCCTCGTAGCCCAGCGGATGCTGGCGGCGCCACCCCTCGATGCGGCTCCACCACTCCTCGAGGCGGGCCGGATCGGGCGCGAGCGAGCGGTACTCGGCCGTCAGGCGCGGGAGGATGTTCTTCGCGTCGCCCACGATCGGGATGTGGGCGGGAAGGTTCTTGGAGATCTCGGCGGGATCGACGTCGATGTGGACGAACTTCGCGCGCGGAGCGAACTCCGAGAGCTTGCCGGTGATCCGATCGTCGAAGCGCGCACCGATGGCAAGGATGAGGTCGGCCTCGTCCATCGCGTAGTTGGCCGCGCGTGTGCCGTGCATGCCGAGCATCCCGAGCCATTGCTCGTGGGGCGCCGGGAAGGCGCCGAGCCCCATCAGCGTGCAGGTCACCGGCAGGCGGTCCGAGAGCGCGAGCTCGACGAGCTCGGGACTGGCGTTCGCGGCCACGACGCCCCCGCCGGCGTAGATCACCGGCCGGCGTGCGGCGGCCAGCGCCTTGGCCGCCTGGCGGATCTGCTTCTGGTTGCCCTCGCGGGTGGGCTGGTAGCCCGGCAGGCGCACGTCGAGCACCGGCTCGTAGGGGATGTCCGCGCGCGAGAGGTCCTGGGGTATGTCGACCACGACTGGCCCGGGCCGTCCCGTGCGGGCGATGTGGAACGCCTCGTGGATCGTGCGCGGGATGTCCAGAGGATGCTGGATCATCGAGGAGTGCTTGACGATCGGCATCGTCATCCCGATCGTGTCCGCCTCCTGGAACCCGTCGGTGCCGAGGAGCTCGGTGCGCACCTGCCCGGTGATGAACACGACGGGAACCGAATCCATCATCGCGTCGCAGATCGGGGTCACGAGGTTGGTGGCGCCCGGGCCGCTCGTGCCGAACGCGACGCCGACCCGGCCCGTGGCCTTGGCGTAGCCCTCGGCCGCGTGGCCACCCCCCGCCTCGTGGCGGACGAGGACGTGGCGGATGCCCGCGTCGTAGAAGGCGTCGTAGGTGGGAAGGTTCGCGCCGCCCGGCAGGCCGAATACCACGTCGACGCCCTCGGCCTTGAGGCACTCCATGAGGGCATCGACAGCGCGCATCGTGACGTTCTCCTTCGGGCGGGTGACGGGCCGGCGCGAAGCGTTTCTGGCGCGCGCCGGAAAGCCCAGTCTAACAGGGGATTTCGAGCCTCCCGAGCGCCCGGGAGCCAACCTCAGCCCGCGTGTGCCCGCCCCGCCGAGGGCAGCGCCGACTCCGGCACTACCGCCACCTCGGGGAAGTCGAGCTCGGTGCCGCAGCGCGTGCACAGCGCGTCGTAGAGCTTGACCACCTTCCCGCAGCCCGGGCACTGGCGGCGCAGCTCGTCCTTCTCCCAGCGGGAGAGCAGTGCCGCGAGGAGGCCGATGAACGGCAGGAAGAACGAGATCGCGAACCAGAGGAAGAACGAGCTTCCCTTGATCCGGCCGACGAGGCCTCCGGCCAGGCCGAAGCCCGTGAGGATCACGATGAGGGCCATGGGGCTCCCTCAGAGTACCCGCGGCGAAGCACGGCCCGGAGAGGGCCTAGCTCCGGCACGCTCGGCACGCCCCGCGCAGCACCACGTCGTGCTCATCGACGGCGAAGGGCACGCGACCGGCGAGCCGGTGGATCGCCTCCTCGAGCGCCGCGTCCTCGAACGGCGTCACCCGGCCGCAGGCATCGCACACCAGGTGGTGGTGATGGTCGCCGCTCGGGTGGATGGGCTCGTAGCGCGCCGTGCCCTGGCCCACCTCGAGGCGCTGCACGAGCTTGAGCTGCTCGAGCTGCTCGAGCGCGCGGTAGACGCTCGCGCGTCCGATCGCCCGGCCGTGGCGGCGCAGCTCGTCGTCGATCTCGCGCGCGGTGAGCGCGCAGGCCTGCCCGCCCAGCAGCTCGACCACCGCCCGCCGGGCGCCACCCTCGTGGTAGCCGGCGCGGTGCAGGGCGACGAGAGCGTGCTCCGACCACCGCGGGGAGTGCTCAGCGTGCGCCACGACGTCGATGGTAGATGTGCGTGAGCAGGGCGACGACGCCGTAGTTCGCGACGAGGACGCCGGCCACCGAGGCTCCCGCCGCGGTTCGCGCCCAGTAGGAGAGATAGAGACCGCCCCAGCCGCCGAGCACCGCCAGGGCGGCGGCCAGGACGATCGTCGCGCCCATCCGGCGGGCGAGCAGCCGGGCGCTCGCCGCCGGCGCGAGCACCACCGCGAGCACGAGCAGGGTGCCGAGCGCGGGAACGGCGACGAGGATCACGAGCGCCAGCAACCCGAGGAGCACCGCGTCGGCGGAGCGCACGGAGAGGCCGAGCGAGGGTGCGCCGGCGCGGTCGAATCCGACCGCGAGCAGACGCGGATGCCCGGCGCCCAGCACGAGGGCGACCACGAGCGCGAGCGCCACCGCAACCGCCAGCTCGCGGCCGCCCACGCCGAGGACGTCGCCGAAGAGGAGGTCCTGAAGGTTCGCCGGGGCGCCCCGCGCGAGCCCGAGGAGGACACCGAGTCCGAAGAGCCCGGTGACGACCACCGCCACTGCGGCGTCGCGCCCCACCGAGCGCACCCGTCCCGCGGCGAGCAGGGCTCCGGCGGCGAGAAGCAGCCCGACCCCGCCGCCGAGCAACAGCGGCAGGCCGAGAAGCGCGGCGAGCACGAGTCCCGGCAGCAGCGCGTGGGCGAGCGACTCGGTGGTGTAGGCGAGGTCGGAGAGAACGACCCAGCAGCCGAGCGCCCCGCCCGCCGCGCCGAGGAAGGCGACCTCGACGAACGCCCGGCGCACCACCTCCTGGCTCCAGGGATCGGCGAGAAGATGTGCGAGCGCCGCCACGATCTCTAGTGGAGGTGGTGGTGAGGGGGCAGGATCGCCCGGAAGCGCTCTCCCGTCTCCTCGTCGTCGGGAAGGTCGACGAGGCTCGCGCCGTAGGTCGCCTCGAGCACCGCGCGGCGCAGCACCTCCGCGGGCGGTCCGAAGGCGATCTGGCGGCGGTTGAGGCACAGGACCCGGTCCCACCCGCGGGCCTGATCGACCTCGTGGGTGGCGATCAGCACCGCGCGGCCTTGGCCGGCGAGGCGATCGATCAGCGTGCTCAGGGACGCCGCCGAGGTGGCATCGAGTCCCCCGAAGGGCTCATCCAGGAGCAGAACGCGGGCGTCCTGCACGAGCGCGCGGGCGATGAGGACCCGCTGTCGTTGGCCCCCGGAGAGCTCGCCGTAGGAGCGCCCGGTCTCATCTTGGAGTCCGACGGTCGCGAGCGCCGCCCGGGCCGCCTCGCGCTCCGCGCGCCCCGGACGCCGCCACCACGGCAGGCGCCCGAGGGCGCCCATGAGCGCGACCTCCTCCGCCGAGACCGGATAGTCGAGCCGCGTGCGCTCGGTCTGGGCGACCGTGCCGGTCGAGGCGCGCACCTCGAGCGTGCCGCCCGCCGGACGCAGCTCGCCGAGGAGGACGCGGAAGAGCGTCGTCTTGCCGCCGCCGTTCGGGCCGAGCACAGCGATGCGCTCACCGGCGCGGGCGGCGAAGCTCACCTCGCTGATCGCCGGGCGGCCGTCGTAGCCCGCCGCCAGCTCATCCGTGGCGAGGAGCGTCGCGTCGGAAGCGGCGCTCACCGCGCGCCCTCCGGCGCGCACCCGCGCCGGCCCCCGCTCAGTCCGCGCACGATCGTGTCGGCGTTCGCACTCTCCATTCCCACGTAGGTCGCGCCGGGCGAGCCGGCCGCTCCGAGCGCGTCGCCGTAGAGCCGCCCGTCCGAGCGCGCGCCGGTCTGCCGCGCGATCGCGCGCGTCAGCTCCGGGTTGACCGCTCGCTCGGGGAAGAGGGCGCGCACGCGCTCCCGGCGCACGATGCGGGCGAGGCGGGCGACGTCCCCCGCCGAGGGTTGCGCCTGGGTGGAGAGTGCGGGAATCACCGTGCCGACGACCTCCAGGCCGAACCGCGCGGCGAAGTAGCCGAAGGCGTCGTGATCGGTGACGAGCTTGCGCTGCTCGGGCGCCAGGGCCGCGAAGCACCGCGCGATTCCCGCCTGCAGCGTCGAGAGACGGCGCTCGTAGGTGCGGGCGTTGCGCGCGAAGAGCTCGCGGTGCGCGGGATCGGCGCGGGCGAGCGCCACGGCGATCCGCGTCACCGCCGCCCGCGCGTTGACCGGATCGTGCCACCAGTGCGGGTCGCCCGGGCGCTGCACCGGCAGCCCGTCGGAGAGCACGAGGAGCGGGGCCCGGCCGGCCTCGGCGCGCAACGGGCCGAGCCAGGAGTCGAGCCCGGCCCCGCTTTCGAGCACGAGCCGCGCCCCGGCGAGCGCCTCGACGTCGCGCGGGCGCGGCTCGTACTCGTGCGGATCGGAGTTCGGCCGCAGGATCCCGTGCACGCTCACCGCGTCTCCCCCGACGGCCCGGGCGAAGTCCGCGAGCTGGGTGGTGCTCGCCGCCACCACTACTCGCCCTCCGCCGGCGGCTCCGGCGCCCTCGGGGTTCCCTGCGCCGGCGCCCGCGAGGAGGAGCCCGAGGGCCAGGGCGCCCGCTCCCGCGAGCGCGGCGGCGGGCGCGGGGACCCGCATCCCGCGAGCCAGGGTCGAGAGCGCGAAGGCCCCCCCGGAGATGACCGCGATCGTCGCGCCCGGCGGCGCGTCGAGCTCCAGGGAGAGCCAGAGCCCGCCGATGCCCTCGGCCGCAGCGAGCGCGATCGACGCGAGCTGCCAGGCGGTGACCCCGCGCACCCATGGGCGCGTGGTCGCCGCCGGGACGACCAACAATGCGCTGGGCAGGAGCGCCCCGACCGCGGACAGGCTGGCCACCGTGGCGAGCGCGACGAGCGCGAGCAGCGCCGGAGTAAGCGCGCCGGCCGAGGAGCGAGGGCCGTCGGAGTCGAACCCCCCGGCGAGCCAGCGGGGACCGAGCGCGAAGCTCCCGGCCAGCGCGAGCACCGCGACTCCCGCGGCGAGGACCAGGTCTGGCCCGGAGATCGCGAGCAGGCTGCCGAAGAGCAGATTCTCGACGCGCGCCCCCGAGTGGAAGACGTCGCTGGCCAGCACCACTCCGACGGCCAGGCAGCCGACGAGGACCAGGCCGGTGGAGCTGTCATATCCCGTTCGGCGCACGCGCGCGAGCGTTCCTACGCCCGCGGCGAAGAGGGCCGCCGCACCCACGGCTCCGAGCGGCGCGGCGAACCCGAGGCCGTCGGCGAGCACGAGCCCCGGAAAGGCGGCGGTACCCACTCCATGGGAGAAGAAGGAGAGCCCGCGCAGGACGATCCACGTGCCGAGCACTCCCCCGGCGATCGAGAGCAGAAGCACCTCGAGGAGGCCGCGCTGGACGAAGGGCAGGTGCAGGAGCTGGGTCATCGTCTCTTCCGCGCGGGGCTCACCCTAGCGCAGTTTGAGCTTGAGTCTCATTCTTGTGCGTCAGCGTGGATCAAAGCGCCCACGCTCGAGCGAACGCGAGAGGTTCGGGGCGCAAAGGTGCGCAAGGCCAGTGCATGGCGGCCTCACCCGGTCCCGGGCGGCCGATCCAACGCGAGGATGCCTCGCCTGCGCCTCATCGCCGCAACCGCCACCCTCCTCATGCTCCTGGCCTCCCCCGCCTGGGCGTCGGACGGCGGGGCGTCTTTCGGCGCGGCGCCGAGCAGCTCGCGCGCCGGGGCCAGCGGGGGCGCTGAGGCCTTCCGGCTGCCGCCGGCTCGTCCTCGCCCGCGCGCCCGTCCGCGCCCTCGTCCTCGCCCCAAGCCGCGGCCCCGCCCCCACCGCCGTCCCGCGCCCCCGCGCCCCCACGCTCCGCCTCCGCGCCCGCGGCCGCCCGCCGACGCATCCCCCGGCGCCTGGGTCTTTCCCCTGCGCCCGATCTCGCTCGTCCTGCCGCCGAGCGCCTGGACGCTCGACCAGGGCGTCGACATCGGCACCGTGGGCAACGCGTGCGGCTCACGGGTGATCGAGGTGGCGGTCTCCAGCGGAACGATCGTGCAGGAGGGAGTGAGCGGCTTTGGCTCCTACGCGCCGGTCCTGCGGCTCGACTCCGGGCGCTACGCGGGACGCTACGTCTACTACGGCCACGCCGCTCCCGCCCTCGTGCGCGTCGGCGCGCACGTCTCGGCCGGACAGCCCGTGGCCGAGGTGGGCTGCGGGCGCGTGGGCTTCTCGAGCGGCCCGCACCTCGAGATCGGCATCAGCGGCGCGCGCAACGTGACTTGTTGCCCGCGCTGGGGAGAGACCTCCAACGAGACGCAGGCGCTCATGCTGAGCCTCTACCGCCGCGCCCGCGGCGGCTGACCCGACCCGCCCGGGCTCAGCCCCCGCCCCCGCCTCCACACCCTCCCGCCGCACGCAGGCAGGCGAGCACCCCGGCCGCGGTCTGGCTGCGGCCCACGTGGATCCGCGGCATGGTGAGCGAAGCCTCAGAGGACTCGCTCGTGCCCCCCTGCGTCGTGACGGCGAGCGCGAACCCGGCCCGCCTGACCTCCCGCACGACGCTCGCGTCCAACCGCCCGTAGGGATACGCGAACGCCGCGACGGGATGGCCGAGCAGCTTCTGCAGCTCGCGGCGCGAGCCCGCGATCTCCGCCCGCATCGCGGTGGGCGGGAGCGTGGGTAGGTCGGCGTGGGTGCGGGTGTGAGCGCCCACGTCCATCCCCGCGCGATCGAGCGCGCGCACCTGCGCCGGGGTGAGAAAGCCGGCCTCGTGCAGGCGACCGCTGATGATGTAGAAGGTTCCCACCATCCCCAGACGCTTCAGGACGGGCAGGATCTGGGTGACGTCGTCGGCGTAGCCGTCATCGACCGTGAGGAGCACCGGCTTGGGCGGGAGCGCTCGGCCCGCGAACAGCGCCCCGTAGAGCTGCGTCTGGGTGATCGTGCGGTAACCGGCCCGGGATACGGCTCGCATCTCCGCGGCGAAGGTGGCCGGCTCGACGGTCTCGTCGGGAATCGACTTCGTGTACTCCGTCGCGTAGGAGTGCACGCGGTGGTAGGTGAGGATCGGCACGCGGACCGTCCGCGGCACGGGCCGCTCGGGCAGGGACAGCGCCACGACTCGACGGGGAGGGACGGCGTGACGGGCTGCGGCCGACGAGGAGGGAGACGCCGACGCGGGCGACGCGGCCGGCGAAGCTCCGGGGCGCGCGCTTCCCCCGCAACCGCCGAGCGCGACGGCCAGCGCCGCCGGCACGACGCCGAGTAGCCGCCGACGCGCGCTCAAGGCGCAGCGAGCGACGCGGCGGCCGCGGCCGCGGCCGACGCCGGGGCCGCCGCCTGCTCCCCGGCGCGATCGAGCGCCGGACGCATGGTCTCGGAGATCCGCCGGCGCACCCGCCACCGCGCGCCCGCGAACGCTCGGTTGGCGACGGTGGCAAACCCGGCTTCGTCGGCGCGCAGGGCGAGCAGCAGATGCGCGATCCGGTCGGCCGAGGGCAGTTCGGGCTCGGGCACGCACACGCAGTAGCAGTGGACGAACTTCCCGCCCGGGCGCACGAGGAGGGCGCCCGCCTCGCCCACGAGCCAGACGCCGAGCGTGCCGCGCTCGATCACGAGGCCGGTCTGCGCGTGCAGCTCGCGCGCGGCGTGGCCTACGAGGTCGCCGAGGAGCCCGAGCGCCACCCTCTCGGGTCCTGCGGATGCGCGCGCCTTGCGTCGCACGACGTTCGCTCCGCGCTGCGCGTAGAGCTCGGGGATGATCCAGGCGTGCGCGAGGGCCATGAGCGAGACGGGAAACGCGAGCGGCTGCAGTGCGATGAGCAGCACGGCGGCGAGGATGAACGGCACCGTGTGCGCCACGGTGGTCAGCGTCCACAGCGTGGCCGCGTGCCCGAGCCCGCGCTCGTCTTCGCGCGGGCGCCAGTAGACGCCCGCCAGCTCGGGAAGCACCTCGCTCATGACCGGCGCGAGCCCTACCCGCCGGCGATCGGGCGGCGCATGATCACGAGCGAGGCGTCGAGCGGCAGCTCGCGCACCATCTCACTCTGCCCCTCCCCCGTGGTGACCATGGCGAAGTAGCCCTGGTCGAGCTCGCGGCGAAACGCCTCGACGGCGGCCTCCACCGAGGCGGCGTCGCTGGTGCTCCACTCCGCCAACGTCGTGTGGCCGGTGCGGTCCATGCGGATGAGTCGGGACATCGAGGCCTCCTCCGAGAGGGTGAAGCGATGGGATCGGTGTTCATGGTACGCCCGTCGCCGACGCGCGTGGCCACTTGCGCGGGCGCCGTCAGACCCCGAGCTTCTCGTGCACGAGGCGGGTGACCTCGCCGCCGTCGGCCCGGCCCTTGGTCTCGCGCATGACCCAGCCGATGATCGGCCCGATCGCCTTGGGGTTGCCGCCGCGGATCTTCTCCGCCGCCGCGGCGTTGGCGGCCAGCGCCTGCTCGACGATCCCACCGAGCTCATCCCCGCCTCCGAGCGCGCCGAGGCCCTCGGCTTCGACGATCGTCGCCGGGTCACCGCCCTCGCTCAGCAGGCGGTCGAGCACCTGGCGCGCCGCGCCCTGCGTAAGCGTCTTCGCGCGCAGCATGCGCACCAGAGCGGCGAGGGCCTCAGGCCTCGCCGGCGTGGCAGCCGGGTCCTGCTCGCCGATCCGCTGGACGAGCTCCTCGCCCACCCAGTTGGCGAGCGTCACCGCCGCGCCGTCTCCCGAAATCACGGCCAGTCCCGCCTCGAAGTAGTTCCCGAGCTCGGCCCGGAAGGCGAGCTGGCGCGCCCGGTCGACGCTCAGCCCGAGCTCTTGCGCGTAGCGCTCCGCGCGCGCCGCGGGCAGCTCGGGAAGCGCCTCGCGCGCCGCGCTCTCCATCTCGGGAGTGAGCAGGACGGGAACGAGGTCGGGCTCGGGGAAGTAACGATAGTCGTGGGCCTCCTCCTTGGAGCGCAGCGCGGTGATCGCGCCGGAGGTGGGGTCGTAGTGGAGGGTCTCCTGCACCACGGGCTCTCCCGCGCGCGTCAGCGCCTCCTGGCGGGCGACCTCGGCCTCTATGCCCTTCTCGAGGAAGCGGAAGGAGTTCATGTTCTTGAGCTCGGTCTTGACGCCGAGCACGGGGCTGGCCTTGGGCCGGATGGAGACGTTGGCGTCACAGCGCAGCGAGCCCTCCTCCATGTTCACGTCAGAGACCCCGAGCTGGCGCAGCGTGGTGCGCAGCAGACCGAGCCACTCGCGCGCCTGGGCGGCGGAGCGCACGTCGGGCTCGGTGACGATCTCGACGAGCGGCGTCCCGCCCCGGTTGAAGTCCACGACGCTCTCCCCCGAGCCGTGGATCCGCCCGCTCTGGCCGACGTGGATCAGCTTGGCGGCGTCCTCCTCGAGGTGCACGCGATGGATGCGCACGTCGCCGAGGCGTCCGCGGCCGGCCAGCGGAACGTCGTACTGGGAGATCTGGTAGCCCTTGGGCAGGTCGGGATAGAAGTAGTTCTTGCGGTGGAAGATCGACCGGGGAGCGAGCTCGCAGCCCAACGCCATCCCGATCATCAGCCCGAGGTGCACGGCGCGCGCGTTCAAGACGGGCAGCGTGCCCGGCAGGCCGAGGCACACGGGACAGGTGTGCACGTTCGGCGGGTCGCCGAAGGAGAGCTCGCAGGAGCAGAACATCTTCGTGCGCGTAGAGAGCTGGACGTGGATCTCCAGGCCGATGACCGGCTCGAAGGCGGCGTCGGGCGCGGCGGCGAGGCTCATGCGCGCGCCGCGCTCCCGTCGAAGGCGATCGAGCGCTCGAGCGCGTGGGCGGCCTGCAGGATCCGGTTCTCGCTGAACGCCGGGCCGGCGAGCTGGAAGCCCGTGGGCAGCCCGTCGCTCAGCCCGTTGGGAATGGAGATCGCGGGGATCCCGGCCAGCGACATGGGAACGGTGCAGTAGTCGTTCAAGTACATCTCGAGCGGGTTGTCGGTCTTCTCCCCGAGCTTGAAGGCGACGGTGGGGCTCGTCGGGGTGACCACGAAGTCGAAGCGCGCGAAGGCCGCGGCGAAGTCCTCGGCGATCTTCGTGCGGACCTTTTGCGCGCGACCGTAGTAGGCGTCGTAGTAGCCGCTCGAGAGCGCGTAGGTGCCGAGCATGATCCGGCGCTTGACCTCCGCTCCGAAGCCCGCCGCACGGGTGCGGGTGTACATCTCGAGCAGCGTCTCCCTCTCGTCCATGCGCAGGCCGTAGCGCACGCCGTCGAAGCGAGCGAGGTTGGAGGACGCCTCGGCGGGGGCGATGAGGTAGTAGGCGGCGAGGGCGTGCGGCGCGTGCGGGAGGCGGAAGGTCTCGACCCTCGCGCCGAGCTCCCGCGCGCGCGCCAGCGTGTCGTGAAACGCAGCCAACACGCCGGGCGCGATTCCCGCCTCCTCGGAGAGCTCCTCGGGCACCCCGAGGCGCACCCCGCGCAGGTCCTCGGCGTCGGGGAGCTCGATCGGCTCGGGGAAGGCGAGCGAGGTCGAGTCGCGCGGGTCCTGCCCGACCATGTGGCCCAAGAGGAGCGCCGCGTCGGTGACGTCGCGCGTGAACGGCCCTGCCTGGTCGAGCGAGGAGGCGAAGGCGATCATCCCGTAGCGCGAGACCGCGCCGTAGGTCGGCTTGAGCCCCACGATCCCGCACAGCGCGGCGGGCTGACGGATCGAGCCGCCGGTGTCGGTGCCGATCGCCCACGGGGCGAGGCCGGCGGCGACGGCCGCCGCGCTGCCGCCCGAGGAGCCGCCGGGCACGCGCTCGCGGTCCCACGGGTTGCGCACCGGGCCGAAGGCGGAGTTCTCGTTGGAGGAGCCCATCGCGAACTCGTCCTGGTTGGTCTTGGCGAGCAGCGCGGCACCCGCGTCGGTGAGGCGCTCGACCGCGGTGGCGGTGTAGGGAGGCCGGTAGCCCGCGAGGATCTTCGAGCCCGACTGGCTCGGGATCCCCTCGGTGCAGAAGAGATCCTTGACCGCGAGGGGGACGCCCGCGAGCGGCGCCTCTGCCCCGTCCCCGCTCGTCGGCGGAGGCCCGTCGGCGACCCACGTGAAGGCGCCGAGCTCGTCGGCAGCGGCCCGCTCGCGGTAGGCCTCGAAGAGCTCGCCCGCGTCGAGCTCGCCCGCGCGGATCCGCGCGACCGCCTCGGCCGCCGAGAGCGCGAGCGTCTCGCTCATGCGCCGGGACTCGGGACTCGAAAGCCCTCGGCTGCCACGTCGGGAGCGGAGTCCAGCGCCGCCTCGCGCGAGAGCGAGGGCCTCGGGTCGTCGGGGCGCAGGGCGTTCACCAGCTCGATCACGTGTGAGGTGGGCTCGACGCCGTCGAGGTCGAGCTCGCCGATCCGCTCGACGTGCTCGAGCACCGCGGAGAGCTCGCGCGCCATCCGCTCGACCTCCTCCTCGTCGAGGTCGAGCCGCGCCAAGCGGGCGACATGGTGCACCTGCGCGCGATCGATCATGGCCCGACGGAGTCTAGTCCCCGGCTCAGGCTCAGCCGAGCGTTTCGGCCGGCGGCTCGCCCGCCGCCTCGGAGCCCGGCACCGTGCGCCCGCGGGAGGTTATGACCCGCTCCGCGTGCTCGCGGGCGTCCGCGAAGGTGGTTCCCTCCTCGCGCAGCGAGCGGTAGCTACCGTAGGTGACGGCGGCGCACAGGAGCAGGCCGACCCAGGCCCCGAACCTCGGCGTGGTGAGGTGATCGGACCCGGGCTCGTTCACCGCGACCCGGTAGAAGACGAGCAGGGTGAGAACGCTCCCCAGCGCGGTGAGGATCACGCTGGCGGCGATCGTCAGCGCCACCGCCCGCGGCTCCGCGGCCAACGCCGCCAGGGCGACGGCGCCGAGGACGAGCAGCAGCATGAGGACGCTGAGGACGTCGAGCGCCCCCCATGCGCTGGAGCCGCCCGGCCTGCCGGTAGTCCCGTACCAGTCGAGGAACAGGTCGGCGAAGAGGAGGATCCCCGCCAGCAGGGCGAGGCGCTCGCCGAGCCGCAGTCGCCGGAAGTCGAACGACATCGTCGCGGAAACCTAGCGCTCAGCTCGGGGCGCGCGCGAGCGCCTGAGCGCGTGCCGCGCTCACCGTGTTGCCCAACAGCATCGCGATCGTCATGGGCCCCACGCCGCCCGGCACCGGCGTGATGAGACCGGCGCGCTCTCGCGCGGCGTCGAAGTCGACGTCGCCGACGAGCCCCTCGGCCAGGCGGTTGATCCCCACGTCGATCACGGTCGCGCCCGGCTTGACCCAGGCGCCCTGGACGAACCGCGGGATCCCCACCGCGGCGATCAACACGTCGGCGCGCCGACACACCGAGGGCAGATCCCGCGTGCGCGAGTGGCACACGGTCACGGTCGCGTTCTCGGCCAGAAGCAGCGCGGCGACCGGCTTGCCGACGAGATCCGAGCGCCCGAGGACCACCGCCTCGGCGCCTCCAAGCAAGACCTCGTGGCGGCGCAGCAGCTCGATCACGCCCAAGGGGGTGCAGGGCCGCAGACCCGGCACCCCCTGCGCGAGCCGGCCCGCCGAGATCGGCGTGAGCCCGTCCACGTCCTTGCCCGGGTCGATCAGCGCGGTGAGCGCCGGGCCGTCGAGGTGCGGCGGAACGGGGAGCTGAAGGAGGATCCCGCTCACCGCGGGATCGGCGTTCAGCGAGTGCAGGAGCTCAGCGAGCTCCTCGTGCGGGGTGTCGGCGCCCAGCGGGTGGTGGATGGAGGCGATACCCGCCTCCTCGCACGCCCGGTGCTTGCCGGCGACGTAGACCGCGGAGGCCGGATCCTCACCGCCGAGCACGGTAGCGAGGCCGGGCACGACGCCCTCCGCGGCCACGAGCTCCTGCACCTCCCGGCGCACCTCCTCGCGCACGAGCCGGGCGATCTCGCGCCCGTCGATCAGGGAGGCCGCCATCAGGCGTGCGAGAGCGGCGCGAGGTCGGCGACGAACTTCCTGTCGCCGTGGTCGCGGAAGTGCAGGACGACGATCCCGCCCGGCTCGACGCCGATCACCTTCCCCACCCCAAAGGCGGCATGGCGCACGTCGTCGCCGAGCCGGTAGGCCGCGGGCGCCGCGCTCTCGTCCGCCTCGCCCCACACGGTCGCGCGCGGGCGGGCGCCGGGAAGGATCCCTCGCTCCGCGCGGTCGGTCAGCTCGGTGGGGATCTCGTCGAGGAAGCGGCTGCGCGCGCCGTAGGACCTGGCTCCGAACACGTTGCGCGTGCGCGCGTAGCTCACGTAGAGCGCGCGCCGCGCCCGCGTGATCCCCACGTAGCAGAGGCGGCGCTCCTCCTCGAGGCCGCCCTCGTCGAGCGCGCGCGAGTGCGGGAAGACCCCCTCCTCGCAGCCGATCATGAAGACGACGGGGTACTCGAGCCCCTTCGCGTTGTGCAGGGTCATGAGCGTGACGAGCCCCTCGTCGTCGCGCCGGGTGTCGGCATCGGCCACGAGCGCGATCTGCTGGAGGAACTCGGCAAGCGAGGGGTCCTCCGCCGTGCCGTCGTACTCGCGGGCGACCTCGACGAGCTCCTGCAGGTTCTCGATCCGTCCCTGGGCCTCGATCGTGCGCTCGGCCTCGAGGGCCTCGACATAGCCCGTCTCGTTCAACAGCTCCTCAAGGATCTCCGCGACCGGCGGATTTGACTCGGCGCGCTCGCGCAGCACCCGCATGGTGCCCATGAAGCGCCCGAGCGCCTTGACCGCCGCGGTGCCCAACGACGGCACGTCCTCGGGATCGGCGGCGGCGTCCCACACGCTGATCCCCATCGTGTTCGACCATCCGATGACCCGTGCGAGCGAGGTCTGCCCGAGCCCGCGCCGTGGAGAGTTGGCCACGCGGGTGAACGCCCCGGTGTCCTGCGGGTTGACGAGGAGGGTCAGATAGGCGACGGCGTCGCGGATCTCCGCCCGCTCGTAGAACTTCGTCCCCCCGATGACCTGGTAGCCGATCTGCGCGCGCACGAGCGTGTCCTCGAGCACCCGGGACTGCGCGTTCGTGCGGTAGAAGACGGCGATCTCCGCCCGCGAGGCGCCCTCGTCGACCAGACGTTCGACCTCGCCGGCCACGTACCGCGCCTCGGCGTGCTCGTCCTCGAGCTCGCGGACCTGGATCGCGTCCCCCGCCCCGAGGTCGGTCCAGAGCGACTTGGACTTGCGTCCGCGGTTGTTGGCGACCACGGCGTTGGCCGCGGAGAGGATGGTCTGCGTCGAGCGGTAGTTCTGCTCGAGCTTGACGACGTGCGCGTCGGTGAAGTCGTCCTCGAAGTTCAAGATGTTGGCCACGTCGGCGCCGCGGAACCCGTAGATGGACTGATCATCGTCACCCACCACCGCCAGGTTGCGGTGCTCGCCCGCGAGCAGCTGCAGCCACCGGTACTGCACCGCGTTGGTGTCCTGGTACTCGTCGACGAGCACCCAGCGAAACGCGCTCTGGTAGCGCTCGCGCACCTCGGGGAAGAGCTCCAGCACGTTGACCGCGCGGACGAGCAGGTCGTCGAAGTCCATCGCGTTCATGCGGTGGAGCTCCTGCTCGTAGAGCCGGTAGGCGTCGGCCACGGTCTGCTCGAAGAACGAGCCGACGAGCTTGCCGTAGGCGTCGGCGTCGCGCAGCTTGTTCTTCGCGTCGGAGATCTGGGAGTGGATCGCCGCCGGGGTGAAGCGCTTGGGGTCGATCCCGAGGTCGTCGATGCAGCGCTTGGTCAGGCGCCGCGCATCGGCCTGGTCGTAGATCGTAAAGGAGCGGGTGTAGCCCAGGCGGTGGGCGTCGGCCCGGAGCATCCGCGCGCAGGCGGCGTGGAAGGTCATGATCCACATCGCCCGGGTGCGCGCCCCGACAAGGAGCTCCACCCGCTCGCGCATCTCCTGCGCCGCCTTGTTGGTGAAGGTGATCGCGAGGATCTCGCTCGGCTGAGCGGCGCCCGTGGCGATGAGGTGCGCGATCCGGTGGGTGAGTACGCGGGTCTTGCCCGAGCCCGCGCCGGCGAGTATGAGCAGCGGGCCCTCGCCGTGCACCACGGCCTCGCGCTGGGGATCGTTCAGGCCCTCGAGGAGGGCGTCGATGCGCTCGGCGGGGGCGGTCTCGGGCACGGCCCGAAAACGGTAGCGGGGCGGCCGGCGTCAACCGGCCGCCGGTGCCGAGCGCGAGGCCTAGAAGGGGAGCCGGACCCCTCGCGCGCTCATCTGCTCGTTGGCTCGCGCCGCGAGGCCGAGCGCGAGGTCGGGGTCGAACGTGCCGGTGGGCTTATCGCCGGAGTGGCACTGACCACCGGAGCGTCCGACGTCGCCGATCCACATGAAGGCGTCGGCGCGAGGATCTCCGGTCAGCGTGCTCGGACGCGGCCCGAGCGCCCGCCCGGGCGGGTTGCAGAGCACCTCGTTGCCGTAGCGCACGCGGCTCCGCGGCACGAGCGGGCCGTTGCCGTTGGCGGTCGTGTTGACCACGAAGTGCATGCCGCGCAGAGCGCGTGAGATCCGGTCGCCGAAGCCGAGCTCCCGGCGCGTCCAGTCGAAGTGCGTCGAGTTCAGGAAGAAGCCACGGACCTTCGCGACCCCGGCGGCCCTGAGGAGCCCCACCGTCCGACGCGCGGAGACCGCATCGGCGGCTCCCGCGTCGAGGTAGGTGACCGCGTGCGGCAGCGCGCCGAGCAGCGCGGTCGCGTAGCGGAGCTCGGCCATGCGGGTCGCGATGCCCCGGCGGCTCAGGCACGGGGTCGTGATGAGCGCGTCCTGCTCGAGGAAGATGACCGCGGGGTGGTGTCCGACCCCGCGCGCGAAGTGCGAGAGCCAGGCGCGGTAGGAGGCCGCGTCGCCCGGCGAGTCGCCGTAGCCGCCGCAGCGGATGTGCTTGAGGCGGTAGACCGCGAGCTGGGGCACCTGGCCGGGCGAGGTCCGCTCGGCGCGCTGCAGCAGCCGGCGCACGGAGTCCTCGGTCTTCGCTCCCGAGCCCGTGAACGCGCCGAAGCGCTTGGTCTCGGGCTGGCCGGCCACCTTGAGCATGAGGTTGATCTTGCCCTGGGTCTCGGGCGAGACGAGCAGCGACTCGCGGGCGATGATCTGGGTGAAGTCCTCCCAGCTCACCTCGTCGCCGAACGCCGACGCCGCACGCGGGTTCGCATACCCGAGCCACTGGGCGATCTGCCCGGCGGAGAGGCCCCAGCGCGGGCCCTCGCGAAAGAAGGAGACGCCGGCGAGCGGGTTGGCGGCCGAGGTGCCGCCCCAGGGCGCGAGCGGGGTCGGGTTCTGCGCCGAGGCGCTTCCGACCAGGAGAGCACCGAGCAGCGAGAAGGCGAGGGCGAGGGCGAGGCAGAGCACCGCGCGGCGGCCGGCGCGAGAGGGGCGGGCGAGGATCATGACCCGAGGAATCGGCCGCTCCCCAGGAGGCCTTGAGCGGGTGGCGAGGTCCGGGCGCCCGCGAACTACCCGCCGGCGGGATTTGGGCCCCGCACGGGGCGCAGGGGACGCACGTCCGCGCCCGGCGCCTCGGCCTCCCCGCCGGAGAGCTCGGCGACCGCGCGCTCGAGCGCTCCGATGCGGCCCGAGAGCGCCTTGATCGCGTCGGCGAGCGGATCGGGGAGGTGGACCCAATCGGCGTCGGGACCCTCCGGCCGGTGGCCGTCGACCCGCACGGGGTGGCCCGGGTTACCGACCACGGTCGAGTTCGGCGGCACGTCGTGGATCACCACGGTGTTCGCCCCGATCTTCGACCCGTGGCCGATCCGGATCGGCCCGAGGAGCTTTGCCCCCGATCCGATCGTCACGTTGTCCTCCACCGTCGGGTGGCGCTTGCCCGTGGCAAAGCCGGTGCCGCCCAGCGTCACTCCCTGGTAGAGCGTGACGCTGTCGCCGATCTCCGCCGTCTCGCCGATCACCACGCCCATCCCGTGGTCGACGAAGAAGTCCTCCCCGATGAGGGCGGCGGGGTGTATCTCGATCCCGGTCAGCGCCCGCGACGCGGTGGAGATCGTCCGCGGCACGAGCGGGACGCCCGCGTCGCGGAGCGCGTGCGCGAGGCGGTGGGAGAGCAACGCGTGGACGCCGGGCCAGGTGGCGAGGATCTCGCCCCAGCCGGCGCCCCGGGCGGCGGGATCGCGATCCTGCGCGGCGGCTACGTCGCGACGGAGCTCGCCGGCCACGCGGGCCAAGGTTCCGAGGCCGAGCATGAGGAGACCGCAGCCTAGCGGCCCGGTCGGGCCGGGCCCCCCTCAGGGAGCGAAGAACGGAGTGGAGACGTAGCGCTCGCCCGAGTCGGGCAGGATCGTGACGATGCGCCGGCCCCGTGAGTCGGGGCGCCGGGCGATCTGCAGCGCGGCCCACGCCGCCGCCCCGGCCGAGATGCCGGCGAGGATGCCCTCCCGGCGGGCGAGCGCCCGCGCGGTCTCGAGCGCATCCTCATCGGAGACGGCGATGACCTCGTCGAGCACCTCGCGGTTCAGGACGGGAGGCACGAAGCCCGCGCCGATCCCCTGGATCTTGTGCGGTCCCGGCGCGCCGCCCGAGAGCACCGGAGAGCTCGCCGGCTCGACCGCGACCACCCGGCATCCGGGAGCGCGCGCCTTGAGCACCTCCCCCACCCCGGTGATCGTCCCCCCCGTCCCCACGCCGGCGACGAATACGTCGGGCGCCTCGCCGTCGAGGGCGGCGAGGATCTCCGGCCCGGTCGTTCGGCGGTGGGCCTCCGGGTTGGCGGGATTGGCGAACTGCTCGGGCAGAAAGACGTCCTCGCGCGTGGCCAGAGCGCGTGCCGCCTCGACGGCCTCGTTCATCCCGCCGAGCGACTCCGTCACCTCGACGCGCGCGCCGTAGAGGCGCAGAAGCCCTTCGCGCTCGCGGCTCATCCCCTGCGGCAGGGTGAGGACGAGCTCGTAGCCCTTCGCCGCGCACACGAAGGCGAGCGCGATCCCCGTGTTGCCGCTCGTGGCCTCGACGATCGTGGTGCGTCGCGGCTCGATCCGCCCCTCGGCCTCGGCCGCCTCGATCATCGCGATGCCGATGCGGTCCTTGAGGCTCCCGCCCGGGTTGAAGGACTCGAGCTTCGCGTAGAGCGCGACGCCGGCAGCGGCGGGCTCTTCGGCCTCCCCCACCATCCGCGTGAGCTCGACCATCGGCGTGCGCCCGACGTAGGCGGCAATGTTGACCGGGATTGAGGCCATTCGACCTACAGTACCCGCGCCCGCGAGAGGTCTCGCGGAGGGGCTACCCCCGGGTAGCCCAAGAGCTACCCGGGGGTAGCCGCACGCGCACACCTCCCTCCCGGTCCCCCGCGCTTCGGAGTGCTTTCATGCGAGGACGATGGAAGCGCCCGAGCTGGCCCGTCCCCGCTTGCGGGGCGTCTCGCACCGATACGCGTTCTTCGTCTCGCTCGCGCTCGGGGTCGCGCTCGTCGCCACCGCGCCGCCGGGGTGGGCGACCGCCGCGTGCGCGATCTACGCCGCCGCGGTCTGCGGTCTGTTCGGCACCAGCGCGCTCTACCACCGGATCTCCTGGACTCCTCGGGGGCGCCGCCGCATGCGCCGGGTCGACCACTCGATGATCTTCGTCCTGATCGCGGGCACCTACACGCCGGTCGCCGTGCTCGCGCTACGGGGCACGACGCAGGCGGCGATCATCGCGCTCGCCTGGGGCGGTGCGCTGGCCGGGGTCGTGCTGAAGCTCGTCTGGGTCGACGCGCCGAAGTGGCTCGGGGCGGCGATCTACGTGACGCTCGGCTGGGTGTCCGTGATCTGCCTCGGGCAGCTCGCGGCGGCCACGGGCCTCCTCGCCGTCGTCGGGTTCACCGCGGGCGGCGTGCTCTACACGACCGGAGCGGTGATCTACGCGCTCGGCAAGCCGAACCCGTGGCCCGGGACCTTCGGCTATCACGAGGTCTTCCACGCGCTCGTCATCGCCGCTGCCGCCCTTCACTACGCGGTGATCGCGCTGCTGGTGGTGCCGGGGAGCTGAGGCCCCCCGGCCCTCAGATGTAGTACATCGGGGCCGTCGCGGCCCGCGCCTCCTCCTCGATCACCTCGCCGAGCGTGCGAGCGGCCAGCACTCCGCGCGTCGCCTCCGCGGCGGCGGCGAAGATGCCCTCGGCGCCCGGGCCGACCGCGCCGTCGAGGAGCTCGACGATCTCGAGCACGGTGATCTCGGCCGGGTCGCGCGCGAAGACGTAGCCCCCCTTGACCCCCCGCTGGGAGCGCAAGATCCCGGCGCGGCGCAGCACCGCGAAGAGCTGCTCGAGGAACTGCACCGGGATGTCGCGACGGCGGGCGAGCTCGCCGATGGGGACCGGGCGCTCCCCCGACGCGCCGCCGAGCCGGCCGAGCTCGGCGAGCGCGCGGACCGCGTAGGGAGACTTGGTGGTGATCGAGATCATGGCGTGGGCAGAGCGGCTCCTGCCACGCCCGATCGTATGTCACGCGCCGCTCGGCTCGAGCCGCTGCGCGTCTAGATCCAGCCGCGCTCGGCGGCCATGAGCACGGCCTGCGCGCGGTCTACGGCGCCGAGCTTGCCGTAGATGTTGTGCAGGTGGGTGCGCACAGTGCTCGTGGAGAGGTCGAGCTCGCGGGCGATCTGCTTGTAGACCTTGGCTTCGGAGAGCCGCCGCAGCACGTCCATCTCCCGCGCGGAGAGCGGGCACGGGTCGACCTGCCGCGGGCGCCCCCCGGAGGAGGGATAGGGAAGGTCGTACATGACGCTGCGCAGGGGAGCGGGCTCGAGGCCGACCTGCCGGGCGCTGGCGAGCAGCTCGCTCGGAGAGACGGGGCTGCCCTGCGTGTAGTGCGCGAGCATGTCGGCCAGGCGGACGAGCGCGGCGTCGCCGGTGGGCTCCCCGGAGTGATGGCGCTCGATCGCCGAGGCGATCGACCCGGGCAGCCCCCACCGGCGCGCGAGGACGCCGCCGACCAGGGCGTGGTCCACCCCGAGCTCACGCTGCTCACGGCGCAGGCGCTCCTCCGGCGTGCGGGCGTCCTGATGGATCTGACGGGGATAGCCGGGATAGGCGTGGACGAGCACGAGCTTGCCGATGTCGTGCAGGAGCGCGGTGACCATGAGCCGGTCGCGATCGGGGTAGCCGATCTCGCTGGCGATCCGGTCCGCGGCGCGCTGCGTGGCTACCCCGTGCAGGCGGAAGCGCTCGGGCATGCCCTCCCAGACTCCGCCGCGCTCGAAGAAGTCGAAGGTGCGGGCCCGGTGCGCGAGCGCCTGCACCGCCTCGGGGGAGAGGAGCTCGACGGCCTGCACGACGCTGTCCACCTGGCCGCGATGGCGTCCCTCCAGCCGGTTGGCCAGCCGCAGCACGGCGATCGCCAGCGCGACGTCGGACTCGACCGCGCAGACCACCTCGGCCGGTGAGGGCCGCTCCTGGGTGAGGAGCCGCAGCACCCGATTGCGCGACTCCGCGAGGACGGGGAAGGCCTCGAGCGCCTCGAAGGCGGCGGTGAGCCGGCGGCCGTGGCCCTCGTTGCGCGTAGGGGGCGCCGGCGAAGACCGCGGAGCAGAGGCAACGTCGCTCGAAGCGGGCGCGGCGGAGACGGCGGGGAGCGTGGACACGGGCGGAATCGTTCCTGGGTCGGGGGAGGCCGGTCCGCATCCATGCGTGCCAGCGGGCTGGGAGAGGTATCGGCACTCCGTCCGCGTCGGTTTAGGGTTTCGTGTCGCCGAGGACCGCCTGGGCGCGCACGAGCGCGGCGTCGATGCGCCGCAGCGACTCCTCGCGCCCGAGCACGGCCAGGCTCTCGAAGATCCCCGGAGAAACGGTGCGTCCCGCGAGGGCCACCCGTACGGGCTGGAAGATCTCCTTGGGCTTCACGCCCCGGGACTCGACCACGCCGCGCAGCGCAGACTCGATCGGGTCGAGCTCCCACGGCTCGGTGGCCGCGAGAGCGCTGCGCGCCGCCCCGAGGGCCTCAACCGCCTCCGGTGCGCCGAGCACGCGCCCGAACGCCTCGGGGTCGTCGGCCGGCCCGTCCCAGAGGAACCCGGCGAGCGGCCAGAAGTCCGCGAGCGTCTGGATCTTCTCCCGCGAGATCGCCACCGCGCCGTCGAGGTCCGCGTGACCGGTGAACGCCTCGAGGCGGCGGGTGAGCTCGGGCTCGGTCAGCTCACGGAGGTAGAGCCCGTTCAAGTGGCGCAGCTTGCGCTCGTCGAAGACCGCCGAGCCGCGCGAGACGCGCTCGAGCACGAAGCGCTCGGCGAGCTCCTCGCGGGTGAAGCGCTCGCGCTCGGGATCGAAGCCCGCGCCGAGCAGGGCGACGTAGTTGACCACCGCCTCTGGAAGGTAGCCCGCCTCGCGCAGCTCCTGCACCGAGGCCGCGCCGTGGCGCTTTGAGAGCTTCTTGCCGTCGGGACCGTGGAGCAGCGGCAGGTGGGCGTAGATCGGCGGCTCGGCGCCGAGCGCCTCGATGACGAGAAGCTGCTTGGGGGTGTTCGAGAGGTGGTCGGCGCCGCGGACCACGTGGGTGATCCCCGCGTCGAGGTCGTCGACCGCGACCGCGAAGTTGTAGAGCACGGATCCGTCGGCGCGCGCGATCACCGGGTCGTCCATGTGGGCGTGCTGGAACTCCGTCGCTCCCCGGATCACGTCGTGCACGACCGAGGAGCCCTCCCCGGGGACCCGCAGGCGCACGGCGCCCGCGCCGCCGGGGTCCGGCTCGCCGCGGAAGCCGCACGCGTCGCCGTGCTCGAGCTTCCAGGCGGCGACGTCCTCCCCCGTCGCCTTCGAGCGGTAGGCGTGCCCGGAGTCGAGGAGCTGAGCGAGCGCCTGGGCGTGGCGCTCGCCGCGCGCGGACTGGAATATCGGCCCCTCGTCCCACTCCAGGCCCAGCCAGCGCAGCGCGTCGAGGATCTGCTCGACGTTCGCGGGGGTGGATCGCTCGCGGTCGGTATCTTCGATGCGCAGCACGAGGAGCCCCCGACCACCGGCTGCGCCGGCGGTGCCCGAGGCTCGGGCCAGAAGCCAGTTGTAGAGCGCGGTCCGGGCGCCGCCGATGTGCAGCGCGCCGGTCGGAGAAGGAGCGAAGCGGACCCTCATGGACGCGCAAGTATGCTGATCGGCGCTCACGTCTCACCTGCCGGCGGTCCGGCCCGGGCGGTTGAGCGCGGCGCCGAGCGCGGCTGCCGCGCGATCCAGTTCTTCAACCAGAACCCGCGCGCGTGGAAGCCGCGCGAGTACTCGCCCGATGAGATCGCGAGCTATCACGCGGCGTTCGACGCGTCCGAGCTCGACGCGCTGCTGATCCACGCCGTCTACCTGCTCAACTGCGCGAGCGAGGACCGCGACATCCTCGAGAAGTCCCTCGTCTCGCTGATCTCCTCCCTGGGCGCGGGCTCCGCGCTCGGCGCCCACGCCGTGGTGCTCCACCCAGGCTCGGCGCTGGGGGGCGACTCCCGCGCCGCGATCCGCCGTGCCGGCGCGGCGATCGGGCTGGCGCTCGCGGAGAGCGACGGCTGCGCGCTGCACCTCGAGAACACCGCGGGCGCGGGCGGCACGCTCGGGCGCTCCTTGGAGGAGCTCGCCGCGCTCCTCGAGGCCGCGGGTGGCGATGAGCGCCTCGGGGTGTGCCTCGACTCATGCCACCTCTACGCCTCGGGCTACGACGTCCGCACGGCCGAGGGGCTCGGCACGGTGCTCGACGAGTTCGACCGGGTGGTCGGGCTCGAGCGGCTCGGCTCTCTGCACCTGAACGACTCGCAGGCGCCGCTGGGCGCGAACGTCGACCGCCACGCCAACGTCGGGGAGGGCGAGCTCGGCGAGGAGGGCTGCGCCGCCTTTCTCTCCGAGCCCCTCCTCGCCGGCCTGCCCTGCGTCCTCGAGACCCCGGGAGCCGACCGCAAGGGCCCGAGCGCCGCGGATCTCGCGCACGTGGCCGCGCTGCGCGAACGCGGCCTCGCTGCGCGCGCGACGCGCTGAAGAGCGCCTACCGCCTGCCCTACGCCGCCGCGCCGAGCGCGGGACCCAGCAGCTCCGAGAGCTCGGAGCGGAGGCTCGCGCACGGCGCCACGCGATAGTCCGGGCCGAGCCTGAGGCGCCGGGGGCCGCTGGAGGTGCGGACCTCGAGGACGACGTCGGAGGGACCGGGAAAGCTCTCGAGCACGCCCTTGAGCTCCTCGAGCACGGCGGCAGGCAGCGCGGTGGCGTCGAGGCGGAGCTGAAGCGCCTCGGGCCCGGCAGCGCGCTGGCTCGCGCGCGCCTTGGCCTCCTCGAGCTCCTCCGGGGTGGGCGCGAAGGGCTCGGCTTCCTGCACCACCAGGCAGGTCTTGCCCGCCTCCTTGTGGTCGACCTTCCCGCGCACGAGCACCACCGAGTCCACGCCGAGGGCGCCCTCGTAGGCCGCGAGCGCCTTGCCGAAGACGAGGATCTCCACCGCCCCCTCGAGGTCGTCGAGGGTCGCGAACATCATCGGGTCGCCCTTCTTCGTGCGGATGCGCTTGGCCTGGGCGATGATCCCGCCCGCGGTGACCCAGTCGCCGTCGCGGCGCTCCCCGAGCTCGGAGACGGGACAGTCCACCTTGAGGCGCAGCGCCTCGCGCAGGGGCTTGAGGGGGTGCGCGGAGATGAAGAGGCCGATCGACTCCTTCTCCACCGCGAGCAGCTCCGCCTGGTCGAACTCCTGGGACGGGATCGGCGGATGGCTCGGAGCCGCGAAGGCGCTCGCCGCGTCGCTGCCGGCGTCTGTCCCGCCGCCGAAGTCGAAGATCGACCCCTGGCCGATCTGCGCGTCGAGCTGGGCCTTCTGACCGGCGCCCTGGGCCTGCTCGAGCACGGCGAGCATCCCGCGGCGGGTGGCGCCCGTGGAGCCGAACGCCCCGCACTTGATGAGCGCTTCGATCGCCTTCTTGTTCACGCAACGGCAGTCGACCCGGGCGCAGAAGTCCCACAGGGAGGTGAAGGGACCGGCCTGCGCGCGGGCCTCCTTGATCGCCTCGACCGCCTGGAACCCGACGCCCTTCACCGCGTCGAGCCCGAAGCGGATGTTCCCCTCGACCACCATGAACTCGTGGTCTGACTCGTTGACGTCGGGCGGGAGGATCTCGATCCCCATCTGCTCGGCCTGGGCGGCGAAGAACGGGACCTTGTCCTTCGTGTCCATGACGGAGGAGATCAGGGCGGCCATGTACTCGGCGGGGTGGTTGGCTCGCAGCCAGGCCGTGCGGTAGGAGATCAGCGCGTAGCAGGCGGCGTGACTTTTGTTGAAGGAGTAGTCAGCCGACTTCTCGTTGGTCTGCCACAAGAGCTCGGTCACCGCCGCGCTGGTTCCCGAGGCCGCGCACCCCTCGAAGAACTCGGGCTTGAGCTTGGCCATCGCCACGCGGTTCTTCTTGCCGATCGCCTTGCGCAGGTCGTCAGCCTTGGCGCCCGAGAAGCCCGCGAGCTCCTTGGCGACCCGCATCGCCTGCTCCTGGTAGAGGATCACGCCTTTGGTCGACTCGAGGATCGGGCGTAGCCGCTCGTCGGGGTAGGAGATCACCTCGGGGTCGCGCTTGCCGCGCGCGTAGGTGGGGATCTGGTCCATCGCGCCGGGCCGGTAGAGGGCGACGAGCGCGACAAGGTCGTCGAACTCGGTGGGACGCACCTTCTTGAGCGCCTCGCGCATCCCCTCGGACTCGAACTGGAAGACCCCCACCGAGTCGCCGCGCGCGAGCATCTCGTAGGTCTTCGCGTCATCGAGGGGCAGTCCCGACATGTCGAGCCGCTTCGTCTCGGAGGAGCGCTCGACGATGTCGAGCGCGTCCTCGATCACGTCGAGGTTGCGCAGGCCGAGGAAGTCCATCTTCAGCAGGCCGATCTCCTCGATCGGCTTCATCGAGAACTGCGTGACGGTGCGGTAGACCCGGTTGCCGTGCTCGTCGACCTGGTTGGCGTCGGCGAGCTGGAGGGGCACGATGTCGGTCAACGGCCGGTCGGCGATGACCACCGCGGCGGCGTGGATCGAGGAGTTGCGCACGATCCCCTCGAGGCCCCGCGCGACCTCGACGATCTGCTTGGCGGTCGGGTCCTCGGCCACCGCGCGGGCGAGGTCGGCGCCGTCCTTGAGGCAGTCCGCGAAGGACGGCGGGCGACCCATGATCGGGTCGGGGATGAGCTTGGCGAGCCGGTCACCCGCGCCGTAGTCGTGGCCGAGGACGCGGGCGGCGTCGCGTGTGGCCGCGCGCGGGTACATCTTGCCGAAGGTGACGATCTGGGCGACGGACTCCTTGCCGTACTTCTCGGTCACGTAGCGGATCACCCGCTCACGCCCGCGGACGGAGAAGTCGATGTCGATGTCGGGCATCGACACCCGCTCGGGGTTGAGGAAGCGCTCGAAGAGGAGGTCGTAGCGCAGGGGATCCACGTCGGTGATGCGCAGGGCGTAGGCGATGATGGAGCCCGCCGCCGAGCCGCGCCCGGGCCCGACCGCGATGCCCTCGTCCTTGGCGTACTTCACGAAGTCCCAGACGATCAGGAAGTAGGCGTTGAAGCCCATCCGGCCGATCACCCCGAGCTCCATCTCGGCCCGCTCGCGCGCCGCGGCGGGAATCGGGTCTCCGTAGCGCCCGCGCAGCCCCTCCTCCACGAGCGCGCGCAGGTACTCCTCCTCCGAGCGGCCCTCGGGGGTGGGATAGCGCGGGATGAGCTGCTTGCCGAGCTCGATGCTCACGTCGCAGCGCTCGGCGATCTCGAGCGTGGTGGGCAGCGCCTCGGGCCACTCAGAGAACGACGCCGCCATCTCCTCGGAACCTTTGAGGTAGAACTCGTTCGTGTCGAAGGTCATCTTCGGCTGGGCGAGCGTCGACTTGGTCTGGACGCACAGCAGCGCGGTGTGGTGGTGGTAGTCCTCGCGGGTCAGGTAGTGGACGTCGGCCGTGCCCACGAGCGGGCGGCCGACCTCGCGCGCGATGCGGACGATCCCCTCGTTGACCTTCTCCTGATCGGCGAGGCCGTTCTTCTGGACCTCGAAGTAGACCTGTTCGGAGCCGAAGGCCTGCAGCAGCTCGTCGGCGTGCGCCCGGGCCTCGGCGGGCCGGTCGCCGAGCAGGCGCTGGCAGAAGCGCGACTGCAGACAGCCCGTGAGCACGATGACCCCGGCGGCGTGGCGGGCGAGAAGCTCGAGGTCGACGGAGGGCTTGCCGCGGTGCAGCCCGTCGAGGAACCCGGCGGAGGAGAGCTTGACCAGGTTGCGATAGCCCTCGTCGGTCTCGGCCAGCAGCGTGAGGTGGTTGCGCTCGACCCGTCCCGAGGGGCGCGCGCGGTGGTCCTCGACGACGTAGACCTCGCAGCCGAGGAGCGGCTTGACGCCGTGCCGGGCCGCCGCCTGATGGAGCTCGACCGCACCGTTCATCACCCCGTGGTCGGTCAGACCGAGCGCCGGCTGCCCGAGGGCCGCCGCCCGCGCGGCCAGCGCGTCGATCTTGCATGCCCCGTCGAGGAGGGAGTACTCCGAGTGGACGTGGAGGTGGGCGCAGGCGGGGGAGCTCACAGGCAGAGGCATCGTAGGAGCCGGCGCGGATGGCGCGGACCGGCTCCGGTCGCTCTTTGCGGGTTGTCCGCCGAGCCGTTCAGGACTGAGCGCGGGCGAGCCAGCCCTGCAGCAGCGCGAATGCGGCGGGGTCGCCGCCGAGCGCCGCGTGCTCGCCGCCGGGCAGGGGCGCGCCGGCGAGCACGGGCAGCAGAGCGCCGCGGCGGCAGGACACGGAGGCGGCGACGGGCCCCGCGGGCGGTGAGCCGCTGACGGCGAGCGGTTGCCCGTCGCCCACGCTCACCCAGGCCCGAGAGCCGCCGAGACCGGTGGTCTCGTGGAGGATCGTGAACGCATGACCCGCCGTCCACGCCGGTTCGACCCCGCGTGCGAGGAGCCGGTAGGCGAGCTCGGGGCCGAGATCGACGCCGAGCTCGGCAAGCCCGGTCAGCGTGAAGGAGGCGCGCACGAGGCCCTGGAGGACCGCTGCGTGTGCGCGGCGCCCGCGGAGCCGCACGCGAGCGGGCGCCCGGATCCGGCCGACCCCCTCGGCGGCGGCGAAGGCGCCGAGCGCCGCGAGATCGGCGCGCAGGCGAAAGTCGATCGCGCCCCGCTTGGCGCGAGCGCCGATCGATTCGACGCTCGTGCGTCCCGGCGCTGCGCGCACGAGCAGCCGCCCCGCATCGGGCAGGGTGAGCTCGAACGCGGTCGGGCGCTCGACCACGCCGGCGAGGGCGGGCAGGAGCCCGAGGAGCACATCACCCGCGACGGCGGGCTCCTCGGCGGCGAGCCGCGCGAAGGCGCGGGGCAGCCAGGGGAGCACTCCCGGGTCAGAGGCACGAGACGCGGGCTCGGACTCGGACGTCGCCTCGGCTGGCGACGAGGCCGCGTGGAGCTCCTCCTCGCGCCGGGCGGCTTCGCGCAGCCGGACACGGGCGGCCTCGAGGCGATCGGCGATGGGCTCTGCCTCCGAGGGCTTCGCGGACACAGCGAGGGCGGCGGCCCGGTCGGCGAGCTCGGTCAGCTCAGGGTCCGGAGGCGCCGCCGGTGCGGGAGCGGGCGGCGCGGGCGTCGCGAGCGCGGCCAGCTCCCCGCGCAGCTCCGCCACGGCGGCGTGCGCGCGGGCGGTGAGCGTGCGCTCCGCGCGAAGCGCCTCCTCCGCCTGGGCCCACCCCGCCCGGACACGGTGGAGATCGCCCGCGTCGCGCTCGCTCGCGCGACGCGCCTCCGCGAGCCGCGTGGCTACCTCCTCCGCGAGCGAGCGCGCTTGGGCGAGCAGACGCTCCGCTCCCGCGCTCGCCCCCGACTCGGCGCTCGTGCGCGCGCGACCCTCGGCGGCGAGCAGGCGCGCCGCCGAGGCACCGTCGGGAGCAGCAGGGATCGGGCGCTCGAGCGCGAGGACCGGTCCCGAGGCGCGAAAGACGACCCACTCGGCGCTGGAAGTCTGGGCGGAGCTCGCCGCCCCTGCGGTCGAGCGCCGCCGGCTCGCGGCCGCGGCCGCGGCCGCGTGCTCGGCCTCGGCCACCCGCCGCCGCAGGCGAACTACGTCCTGCGCGAGCTCGCGAGCCACCCGCCGCGCCGCGTGCGCGCGCTCCCGCGCCCGGCTCGCCTCGGTCTCGGCCGCTCGGACTCGCTGCGCCGCCTCCTCGGCGATCTCCGCGCCGGCGCGGCGCTCGGCGTAGGCCTGCTGCTCGGCCGCGCGGCGCGCCCGTTCGTGCTCGGCGAGCTCGGCCTCCGCGCGGGCCGGCGCCTCGCGCGCGCTCTCGAGCTCGCGCTCCATCCGGCTGAGCGCGGAGGAGAGCTCCCCGGCCAGGGTATCGGCCTCCGCCGCGCGACGGGCCTGCATCTGCTCCCCGAGCTCTGCCCGCCGCGCGCGCCGCTCGGCCAGCACGGCGCGGTCGATAACGGTGCGCTCGGGGCGCTCGCCGGGGCTCGGGTCGGGGCCGTTCACCTCCCGGACGCTAGCCCGGCGCGCGGACGCCTCAGGCGTGTACTACGAGGCGCCGGAGGCGCCGCGACGCTGCGCGGCGATCAGCCCGCCGATGGCGGCCGCCACCGCCGAGGCGGCGCCGACCTTGCGCGGCGCCGAGCCGTAGCGGCGGCGCAGATACCACTTCGCGCCCTTCCACACCACCACGCCGAGGATCCGGTAGCCCATGCGACGAACCCTACTCCGATCGATCGTCCTGGTGCACCCGCCACGCCATCCGCGACTGGAGCGACCAGAGCTCGATGAACCCCGGAGAGGCGTGCTGGGAGAAGAGCCCGCCCGAATCGGCGAAGGAGGCGAGGGCGGCGTCGTAGACCGCGTGGGGCGACTCGCGGGTGACTACGCGGGCGAGGCCCTTGTAGAGCTTCAGCCCGATCGTGCCGGTCACGTGCCGGCTGACCGACTCCATGTAGGCGTCGAGGTCCGAGCGCAGCGGCTCCCACCACAGTCCGGCGTAGACGAGGTAGGCCCAGCCCCGGTCGAGCTCGGGCTTGAACTGGTTCTGGTGAATCGTGCCCACGAGCCGCTCGAGCTCCTGGTGGGCCGGCAGGAGCAAGGCCGCGGCCGGGACCTCGTAGATGTCGCGCACCTTGAGCCCGACGATCCGATCCTCGATCTGGTCGACGATCCCCACGCCGTGGCGCGCGCCGATCTCGCCCGCCCGCTCGAGCAGCTCGACGAGCCCGAGGCGCTCGCCGTTCAGGCTCACCGGCACGCCGGCCTCGAAGCCGATGTGGACGATCTCGGGCTCATCGGGCGCCTCCTCCGGCCGGGTCACGAGCTGAAAGACGTCGTCCTCGGGCGCATGGGAGAGATCCTCGATCCACTTGCCCTCCGAGGAGCGCCCCCACAGGTTGTCGTCGATGGAGTAGGGCGCGGCCTCGGTGCCGCCCTTCACCGGTATCCCGTGCTCGCGGGCGTAGGCGATCTCTTCCTCGCGGCCCATCTGCCACGTGCGCACCGGGGCGATCACGCGCAGCTCGGGAGCGAGCGTGGCGATCGTCGTCTCGATGCGGACCTGGTCGTTGCCCTTGCCCGTGCACCCGTGGGCGATCGTGTCGCACCCGGTCTCTCGGGCCACGTCGACGGCGAGCTTGGCGATGAGCGGGCGCCCGAGCGCGGTGAAGAGCGGGTAGCCGCCCCCGTAGAGGGCATTGGCCTTGATCGCCGGGACGACGAAGTCGTGGGCGAACTCCTCCCGCGCGTCGATCACCCGGCAGTCGATCGCACCCAGGTCGAGCGCCTTGCCGCGCACGACCTCGTAGTCCTCCCCCGGCTGGCCGAGGTTGACCGTGAGCGCGACGACCTCCGCGCCGTACTCGTCCTGGATCCACTTGAGCATGACGCTCGTGTCGAGGCCACCCGAGTAGAGCAGGAGGACCCGGCCCACCTCGGCGGGGTCGGCCTCGTAGGAGGCGATGCGCGCGCTGCCCGTGACCGGGGCGATGCGGTGGACCTCGGTGCGCTCGAGGTTGGGCGGGTGCTCGTCGGCCATGGCGGCCGGAAGCCTACGCGAGCGCCGCCATCGGGCGTCGGCGTGGAGGGAAGCGGTGCTCTGCGCAGGACGCGCGAGCGCTACGGCCGCACTCGGTGCGTGGCGGCGTACTCGTCTGCCTGGCGCTGAGAGTAGGAGTCGATCGCCGCTTGCGAGAAGCGAGCGCCTCCGCCCTGATCCGTCGTACACGTCACTTCGCCGCCGGCCGCCTGGCACCGCGTAGTGAAGAATCCGCCCGTGGTCGGGCTGTACACCGAGAAGCTGTCGGCGCCGTGATGTGACCAATACTCGTAGAACACGTTCTCGGCGAAGCTGCAGTCAGTCGTGCCGGCCTTCGCCGCGATGTTGGCATCGCACTGGCGATAACCGGCGTCTTTCGTCGAGGGCGTCGGCGTGGTTCCCGTAGTGGACGGAGCAATGGCGCCGGGGTCACTCGAAGCAGAGCTTATGTCCCATTCTCCGGTTGCGTCTGAGAAGCCGGAGTCCGGCGTGAACTGGAAGCTCCGAAGACGAACGCCACTCGGAACCTCGAACGGAACGCATCCCGCGCGGGTGTCGCCCGGCGCGATTTTCACGTCTGAGCCGAAGCTTCCCCCGCACGGACCGTCGGAGACGCTCGTCGAATCTGCCTGTTGATTGCCCACGAGCACGATCGTCGAGCCGTTGCTCACCGCATCGCTGTAAGCCCGAGCACCCACGTTCTTCACCACGAGCTGCACCCCGACGTACCGCTTGCCGGGCGAAGGTGAGTCGTATTGGCCGGATGCCAATGGGTCAAGAAGAGAGGTGACGCGCACCTTGAGCGTCGTCTCTTGACCCACCAATGTGAGCGTGTCACCGACGTGAGCCGTCGACTTGGGCGAGGGGGAAGCATCCGCCCGAGTCGAACCCGACGAGCGGCGCGGCGCGCTCGTGCTCTTCGCCGGTGGTGAGATCACCGTCTTGACGATGGTCGTCGTGCTCCCACAGCCTGCTGTCGCGCCGAGAACGAGCAGGGCAACGGCGAGCCGGGCTCGCCACCGCAGCACCGGTTCGCGTGTCACGGCGCCGCGTCGTCGACCGGGCATGAGGCGTTTATACCGGTGAGATCAGGCGCTGTCCATGCTCACCCCCCGCGACGCTCAACCCAGCAGCGTCCGGAGCCGCCCCAGCGCGTCGTCGACCTCCGCCTCGCTCACGACGAGCGGCGGGAGGAAGCGCACCGTGGTCGGCCCCGTCGCGTTCAGCACCAGCCGCTCCTCGACGAGCGCACGGCGCACGAGCTCCGGCGCGCCACCGTCGGCCAGCTCGGCGGCGAGCATGAGCCCGCGGCCGCGCACCGACGCGACGCCCGGGAGCTCGCGCACCCCCTCGGCGAGCCGCTCCCCCAGCTCCCGCACGCGCTCGAGCAGCGCGGGGTCGTCGAGGACGTCGAGTACCGCGAGCGCCGCGGCGCACGCGACCGGGCCGCCGGCGAACGTCGAGCCGTGGTCACCCGGCTCGAGCACGCCGGCCAGCGCCGGCCCGGTGACCAGAGCCCCGACCGGCAGGCCGCCGCCGAGGCCCTTGGCCAGCGTCATCGCGTCGGGCACCACGCCGACCTGCTCGTAGGCCCACAGCGTCCCCGTCCTGCCCATCCCGCACTGGATCTCGTCGAAGATGAGCGCCGCGCCGACCGAGTCGCACGCCTCTCGCGCAGCCTGGAGCACCCCGACGGGAAGCGGATGGATCCCCGTCTCCCCCTGCACGGGCTCGATCAGCACCGCCGCGGTGCGCTCGCTCACCGCGGCGCGCAGCGCGTCCGCCTCCGGCGCGACCACGACGAACCCGGGCACCAGCGGCGCGAACGGCGCCTGCTTGGACTCCTGCGGCGTGGCCGACAGCGCCCCGTAGGTGCGGCCGTGAAACGCGCCGTGGACGACGACGATCTCGCCGCGTGGCCGGTGCTTGCGCGCGAGCTTCAGCGCCGCCTCGACCGCCTCGGCGCCCGAGTTCGTGAAGAACACCCTTCCCCCCAGCGAGCGCTCGGCCAACCGCTCGGCCAGGCGCATCCCCGGCTCGGTGTAGAAGAGGTTGCTCACGTGCATGAGCCGCCCGGCCTGCTCGCGGAGCGCCTCGACCACCGCGGGATGGCAGTGGCCCGTGTTGAGCACCGAGACCCCGGCCAGGAAGTCGAGGTACTCGCGGCCCTCGTCGTCCCACAGCGTGCAGCCCTCCCCGCGCACGAACGCCACGGGTTGGCGCGCGTAGGTCGCCATGACGTGCTCGCGCTCGAGGCGCTGGAGCTCGGCCAGACCCCCGCTCACGCCGCGGGCCTGACCTTTGTGCCGATGCCCGCGTCGGTGAAGAGCTCGAGCAGCAGGGAGTGCGGCGTGCGGCCGTCGACGATGTGGGCGTGGCTCACCCCGCCGTGGATCGCCTCCAGGCACGCCTGGAGCTTGGGGCGCATGCCCCCGGCCACCGAGGCCAGCGCGGCCTCGACCTCGTCGGCGCCCGCCTCGGAGATCACGCTAGCCGGGTCGGAGGGATCGCGCAGCCAGCCCGGCACGTCGGTGAGGAACATCACCTTGTAGGCGCGCAGCGCGCGCGCCACGGCCCCGGCCGCCTCGTCGGCGTTGATGTTGTAGGAAAGGCCATCGCGATCGGAGCCGACCGAGGCGACGACGGGGATGTAGTCCTGGGCGACGTGGTTGAGCACGTCGACGTCGACCCGCTCGATCCGCCCCACGAAGCCGATGTCCTCCCCCCCGGGCGCGGTCTGGCGCGCGGCCTGGAAGAGGAGCCCGTCGTCGCCGCACACCCCCACCGCCCGCTGGCCGTGGCGGTTCAGGCGCAGGACGATGTCCTTGTTGACCTTGCCGACGAGCACCATCTTGGCGATCTCCACGGTCGCCGGATCGGAGACCCGCAGGCCGCTCACGAACTCCACCGGCAGCCCGAGGCGCTCCATGTAGGCGGTGATGTCGGGGCCGCCGCCGTGCACCACCACCGGGTTCAGCCCGACGTACTTGAGGAGCACGACGTCGCGAGCGAAGTCCTCGCGCAGCGCCGGGTCGCTCATCGCCGCCCCGCCGTACTTGATGACCACGGTGCGTCCGTGGAACTCCCGGATGTAGGGGAGCGCCTCGAGCAGGGTCCCCACGTCGCGCATCAGGACGTGTACTCCGCGTTGATGGAGACGTACTCGTGGGAGAGGTCGGAGAAGAAGACCTCGGTTTCCGCCCCCTCGCCGGGCAGCCCGATCACGTAGTCGACCTCCGCCCCGGACACCGCAGCGGCGAGCGCCTGGGTGTCGTGGTCGACCGCGCCGCCGCGGGCGCACACGGTGACGCCCTCGATCTCGACGTCGAGCGCGAGCGGCGCGGTGCCGGGCAGGGCGGCACCGACGGCCTGGGCGATCCGCCCCCAGTTCGGATCGGCGCCGTGCAGAGCGGTCTTCACGAGCGGTGAGTTGGCCACCGCGCGCGCGCTGGCCTCCACCGCGGTGAGGTTGCCCCCGCGCACGACCACCCGCCCGATCCGGCGGGCACCCTCCCCGTCGCGCACGATCATGAGCGCGAGCTGGCGCATGAGCGCGTCGAGCGCCTCCCCGAGCGCGAGCTCGTCGGGCGACTCGGGCTCGACCCGCACCCCGCTCGCGCCGCTGGCCATGAGGATCACCGTGTCGTTGGTCGAGAGCTGGCCGTCGACGCTGATGCGATCGAACGAGCGCTTGACGCATACCCCGAGCAGCAGGTCGGCGGTCTCCGGCGCGAGCTCGGCGTCGGTCTGCACGAAGCAGAGGAGCGTCGCGAACGCCGGCGAGATCATTCCCGCGCCCTTGGCCTGGGCGCTCAGGCGCACGGTCCCGCTCGGGAGCTCGACCTCGAGCGAGGCCCGCTTGGGGAAGGCGTCCGTGGTGCAGATCGCCTCGGCGAGGTCGGCGTCGCCGTCGGGGCGCAGCGCCGCGCGCGCTTTGAGCAGCCCGGGCACGATCCGCTCGGAGGGGAGCTGGACGCCGATAACCCCGGTGGAGGCGACCGCGACCTGCTCCCCGGCCACCCCCGCGGCCATCGCCCCCGCGCCCTGCACCTTGGCCGCGGCGTCGAGCCCCCGCCCCCCGGTGGCGGCGTTCGCGTTGCCCGAGTTGGCCACCACCGCCCGCAGCCGCTCGAGCGCACAGCGCTCCTGGCAGATGAGCACCGGGGCCGCGAGCACCCCCGAGCGGGTGAAGCGCGCCGCGCTGACCGCCTCCGGCGCATCGCAGAGGAGCAGGGCGAGGTCGCGCGCGCCATCGGCCTTGATCCCGCACGCCACGCCGGCGGCGCGAAAGCCGGCGGGCAGGCCGCCGGAGCGCTCCTCGACGTGCGCCGGCCGCTCCACCCAGCGCGAGGAGAAGAACGTGGTGGCGCTCACGCTTCGATCCCCTCTGCCTCGGGTAGCCCGAACATCACGTTCAGGTTCTGCACGGCCTGCGAGGCGGCGCCCTTCCACAGGTTGTCGATGGCGGAGAAGACGAGCAGCTTGCCCGTGCGCGGGTCGACGTGGACGGAGATGCGGCAGAGGTTCGTGTCGCGCACGTCGCGCACGCCGGGGGGACGGTCGGCGAGCTCGACGAACGGCTCGGCGACATAGCTCTCGGCGTAGAGCTCGGCGAGCTCGGCGGCCTCCACCGGGCGCGACGGCGTGACGTAGGCCGAGATCAGCTCCCCCTGGTCGAGGGGAAGGAGGTGAGGGACGAAGGTGACGGTAAGCCCGAGCTCCTGGTCGATCTCGGGCGCGTGGCGATGGCCCGCGACCCCGTAGGCGTTCACGTTCTCGTCGGCGGAGACGAAGTGGGTGGCCTCCGTGGCGGCGCGGCCCGCGCCCGAGACCCCGGTCTTCGCGTCGATCACCACGTCGGCGATGAGTCCGGCGCGGGCGAGCGGCGCGAGGCCGAGGAGCGTCGCGACCGGGAAGCAGCCGGGGTTGGCCACGAGCTCCGCCCCGGCGATCTCCTTCCGGTGGAGCTCGGTGAGACCGTAGACCGCCTCGGCCCTCCGCGCGGGCGCCCCGTGCTCGCCGTACCAGCGCTCGTAGGTGGCGAGGTCGCGCAGGCGGAAGTCGGCGGACAGATCGACCACGCGCACGCCCCGGCCGCGCAGGCCGTCCACCACGGGCGCCGCGGCGCCGTGCGGGTAGGCCACGAGGGCGGCGTCGACGGCGCCGTGCCGATCGAGGTCGAGCTCCTCGAGCTCGATCGGCACGCGATGGCGCGGGTAGAGCTCGTCGAGCCGTCGGCCCGCGTCGGCGCGTCCGGTGAGCGCGCTGAGCTCGAAGTGCGGGTGGCGCCAGAGCAGGCGCGCGGCGAGCGCGCCCGTGTAGCCCGCGGCGCCGAGGACGGCGACGCTAGGCACGAGGCTCGGCTCCGAGTTCGTCGCGCAGCCGGGTGAGGATCTCCTCGCGCTCGCGGGCGGCCTCCTCGTCGGTCAGGGTCCGGTCGGGCGCCCGGAACGCGAGGCGCAGGGCGAGCGAGACCTTGCCCTCCCCCACCTGGGCGCCGCGATAGACGTCGAAGACCTCCGCCGCGCCGAGCAGCCGGCTCCCCGCGCGCACCGTCTCGACGACGCGCGCGGCGGGCACGTCGTCGGAGACCACCAGCGCGAGATCCTGGCGAACCTCGGGGAAGCTCGTGACGTCCTCATACAGCGGCGCGGGTGCCGGCTCGAGCGCGTCGAGGTCGAGCTCGAAGGCGACGACGGTGTCGAGGTCCCACGCGCCGGCAACGAGCGGATGGAGCTCTCCGAGCCACCCGACCCGAGCGCCGTTCACGCTCACCCCCGCCGCCCGCCCGGGATGCAGGAACGGCTCGGCGGTCGGGGCCGCGGTGAACGCAGGCGTGGCGCGAAGCGTCGCGCACACCGCCTCGAGCACGGCCTTGGCGGCGAAGAAGTCCGCGGGCGGCGGCTCGGGCTCGCGCCAACCGGGCGGACGGACCGGCCCGCGCAGGAGCGCGGCGAGGTGGCGGCGCTCCCGCGGGAGCCGATCGTCGCGCGCGCCGTAGACCGCGCCCGACTCGAAGAGCCGCAGCTCCCCCCGGCCGCGAGCGACGTTGCGCCGTGCGGCGTCGAGCAGCGAGCCGAGCAGGGTCGTGCGCAGCACGGACTGATCCTCCGCCATCGGGTTCTCGAGCACCACCGTCCGCCGGCGCGGATCCTCCGGGTAGAGCCGGAGGCGGTCGGCGAGCTCGGGATGGACGAAGCTCCAGCCCACGATCTCGTGAAACCCCCGGCCGGTGAGCGCGTCGGAGGCCCGGCGGCGCGCGAGCTGGCGCGGGGTCAGCCGGCCCACCGCCCGGCGGCGGGAGGGGAGTGTCGCGGGCAGGCGCTCGAGCCCGTCGATCCGCGCGACCTCCTCGATGAGGTCAGCCTCCCGGGTGACATCCTCGCGGCGGTGAGGCGGCACGCTCACCTCGAGGCCGTCGGCGGCCTCCTCGACTTCGAAGCCGAGCGCCCCGAGGATCTCCGCGCAGCGCGCCCGCCCGATCGGCGCCCCGAGCAGCCCCGCCACCCGCGCGTCGCGCAGACGGATCGGCGCGGCCGGGGCCGTCCCCCCGCCCGGGACGTCGATCGTCCCCGGCGCGGGCCGCGCGCCGCACAGCTCGACCATGAGCCGCGCGGCGACCGCCTGGGCCTCGAGCGCCTGCTCGGGCGCGAGCTGCTTCTCGAAGCGCGCGCTGGCCTCCGAGCGCAGCCCGAGCTCGTTCGAGGTCCGCTGGATGTTCGGGCCGTTCCAGGTCGCGACCTCCATCACGACCCGCGTAGTCCCTTCGCCCACCTCCGAGCGTGCGCCGCCCATCAACCCGGCGATCGAGGTCGGCCCATCCGCGTCGGCGATGAGGAGCATCTCGGAGTCGAGCGTGCGCACGGCGCCGTCGAGGGTCTCCACCGGCTCGTCGTCGTGCGCGCGACGCACGACGAGGCGCCCGCCGGCGACCCGGTCGAGGTCGAAGGCGTGCAGCGGCTGCCCGGTGAGGAGCATCACGTAGTTCGTGATGTCGACGACGTTGGAGATCGGCCGTTGTCCCGCGGCCATGAGGCGTGCCTTGAGCCACGGCGGGGAAGGCCCGATCCGCACGCCCTCGTAGATCCGCGCGGTGAACCGCGGGCACAACTCGGGCGCCTCGACCACGACCTCGACGCCGTGGAGCGGCCCCTCGCTCCCGGGGTCCTCCGCCCATGGCGGCGCGGCGAGCGGGGCGCCGGTGGCGGCGTGCACCTCGCGCGCCACGCCGTAGATCCCGAGGCAGTCGGGCCGGTTGGGCGTGATCTCGAGCTCGAGCACCTCGGTGGCGATCGGGAGCACGTCCTCGAGCGGAGTCCCGGGGATCAGGTCATCGTCGAGCACCATGATCCCGGCGTGGTCGAGCCCAATCGCGAGCTCGTCCTCGGCGAGGACCATCCCGTGGGACACCACCCCGCGGAGCTTCGCGCGCTTGAGCCGCATGCCGTCGGGCATCACCGCCCCGGGCCGGGCGACCGCGACGGTCTGGCCCTCGGCCACGTTCGGCGCGCCGCACACGATCTCGGCCACGTCGCCCTCCCCCACCGCGACCCGGCAGACCCGCAGCCGGTCGGCGTCGGGGTGCGGCTCGGCGGCGAGCACCCGGCCGACCACGAAGAACTCGAGTCCGCTCACCCCGTGGACGAGCACGCGATCGACCTCGGTCCCCGTCATCGCCAGGCGCTCGGCGAGCGCCTGGGCATCGAGGTCGGGGCGGCAGAACTCGTGGAGCCAGAAGAGCGGAACCTTCATCCGAACTGCTCCAGGAAGCGCACGTCGTTCTCGTAGAAGAGCCGCAGATCGGGGACGCGGTGCTTGAGCATCGCGATCCGCTCGATCCCCAACCCGAAGGCGAAGCCCTGCACCCGCTCGGGGTCGTAGCCGTTGGCGCGCACGCCCTCGAGCACGTTGGGATCGACCATCCCGGCGCCGAGGATCTCGATCCAGCTCGTGCCCTTGCACAGCGGGCAGCGCCTTCCGTCGCTCGTCAGACCGCGCACGCAGTTGAAGCACGAGACGTCGACCTCGACGCTCGGCTCGGTGAAGGGAAAGAAGTGAGGGCGCAGGCGCACCTCGCGCTCCTCGCCGAAGATCGCCCGCGCGAAGGCGAGCAGGGTCCCCTTGAGGTCGGCGAGCGTGATGTCCTCGTCGATCGCCAGCCCCTCGATCTGGTGGAACTGGGGAGTGTGGGTGGCGTCGGAGTCGCGACGGTAGACCCGCCCGGGGACGATGATGAAGATCGGCGGCGGCTGCGCCTCCATGGCCCGGACCTGCATGGGTGAGGTGTGCGTGCGCAGGACGACCTGACCACTCGGCTCCGCCGAGCGGTGCCCAGCGGCGACGTAGAAGGTGTCGGTGCGCGCCCGCGCGGGATGGGTCGAGGCGTGGTTCAGCGCGTCGAAGTTGTAGTGCACGAGCTCGACCTCGGGCCCCTCGGCCACCGTGTAGCCGAGGCCGACGAAGACGTCCTCGATCTCCCGCCACGTGGCGCTGAGGAGGTGCAGCCGTCCCACGGGGGAGGCCGGCGCCCCGGGAAGGGTCACGTCGAGCCGGTCGCGGGCCAGGCGCGCGTCGAGCTCCGCGGCGCTCAGCGCGGCGCCGCGCTCCTCGATCAGCCCCTCGAGCGCGCGCCGCGCCTCGTTGGCCGCGCGTCCGACCGCCCCCCTCTCCTCGGGCGCGAGCGCGGCCACTCCGCGCAGGAGCTGGGGCAGCTCGGCCTTGCGTCCGAGGTAGCCGATCCGGAGCTCTTCGAGCGCGCCGGAGCTCTCCGCCGCGGCGATCGCGTCCTCGCCCTGACGGCGCAGCGCGTCGATTCGGTCGATCACGGCGGCCATCCTATGAGCTCCCCCCGGCCGACCCGGGGGCGCCCTCCGGGCGGTTCACGGATAGGACCGGTTCAGCGGTCCTGTCCTCGAAGTGCCCTCGGGACGCCTCGTACAGCGCGACGGTCGCGGCCATCGCGGCGTTCATCGACTCCGAGGCGATCGGGATGTGCGCGACGCGGTCGCACGCCGCCACGACCTCGTCCGGGAGGCCGGTGCGCTCGGCGCCGACGACCAGCGTGGCCTCATCGAGCGGTCCCCTCAGCGGCTCTCCCGTGCGGGCGACGAGCGCGATCCGCTCGCCCGGCGTCTCGTCGATCGACCCGATACGGGTCACCGGCGTCGTGAAGATCGCCCCCATGCTCGCGCGAACCGCCTTGGGTCCGAACGGGTCCGCGCAGCCCGGCCCGAGCGCGACGCCGGCCGCGCCGAAGGCCACGGCCGCGCGCAGGACCGCTCCGACGTTGCCCGGATCCGCGACGCCCATGAGGCATACGCAGAGCGGGCCGCGGGCGACGGGCGCCCAGCGCGTCTCGTAAACCGCGAGGGCACGAGTGCCCGAGCCGAGCGCCGAGGCCCGGGCCAGGGCCTCGGGCTCGACCTCGGTCCCCGGGAGGCCGCTGCCCGCGGCGCAGTAGCGCTCGAGCGCGGGCCAGCCGGCGGCGTCGGCGGCGGCGAGGAGATCCTCGCCCTCGGCCACGAAGCGTCCGGTCGCGGAGCGCTCGCGCGAGCGATGGAGGCGGCGCACGGCCTTGAGCTTGTCGTTGTGGGGAGAGGTGATGGGCATGGCGGGAGAAGAACGAAAAAGGGCGCCGTCCTGCTGGAGAGGAGCGGCGCCCGGTGAGGCGGGGGTGTCGGGAGTGGTGCTAGCCGGCCGACGCCGCCGCCTCGGAGGCGCGCTGGGCAAAACGTCGGAAGGTCTCGGGGTCGCGCACCGCGATGTCGGCGAGGACCTTGCGGTCGAGCTCGATCTCGGCGAGCGCCATGCCGTGCATGAACTGCGAGTAGCTCATCCCGTGCTGGCGCGCGGCGGCGTTGATGCGGGTGATCCACAGGCGGCGAAAGTCGCGCTTGCGATTGCGACGATCGCGGTAGCGGTACGCGTCGGCCTTGAGCAGAGCCTCCTTGGCCCGCTTGTAGTTCGAGTTGGCCTCCCCGCGGAAGCCCTTGGTCATCTCGAGGGTGGCGCGCCGCTTCTTGCGGGCGTGCACCGAGCGCTTGACGCGCGTCACTTCTTCTTCACCCCGAGGAGCGCCTTGACCCGCGGCTCGTCGTGGGCCGAGATCACCGCAGGAGCGGCAAGACGGCGCTTGCGCTTGGGTGACTTCTTCTCGAGGATGTGGCTCGAGAACGCGCTGCGCCCGCGGACCTTGCCGGTCCCGGTCACCTTGAAGCGCTTCTTGGCACCCGAGTGGGTCTTCATCTTGGGCATGGGAGCGGGCTAGTAAAGCAAACGACCCGCTTGCCCTTCGGCCGGGCGCTCAGGCCGGAAGGGGACGCTCGGGCGCGGGTTCCTCGGAGCCGTCCGGCGCGGGCGCCGGGTCGAGCTCGGAAGCCGGGTCGAGCTCGGAAGCCGGCTCGGGCGCCGGGCTCTCGTCGGGCGAGAGATCACCGTCGGCCACGACGACCTCCGCCTCGGCCGGCGCAGAGTCGGTGCCGGTGGAGCCCGCGTCGACTGCCGGCTTCTCCGGCGTCTCGGCCAGCAAGAGCTTGGAGGGACCGAGCATCATCGTCATGTTGCGCCCGTCCTGGATCGGGCGCTGCTCGACGATGGCGAGCTCTGAGAGCTCGTCGGCCAGGCGCTCGAGCAGCGTCACCCCGCGCTCGGGGTGCGTCACCTCGCGCCCGCGGAACATAATCGTGACCTTGACCTTGTCCTTGTGCTTGAGAAAGCGCGTGACATGGCCCTTCTTCGTGTCGTAATCCGCCTGCGCGATCTTCGGCCGGAACTTGATCTCCCGGATCGTGATCTGCTGCTGGTGCTTGCGCGCGGCCTTCTGCTTCTGGGCCTGCTCGTACTTGTACTTGGAGTAGTCGAGCACGCGACACACCGGCGGCCGGGCGTCGGCGGCGACTTCGACGAGGTCGAGATCACGCTCCTGCGCGTAGCTCAGCGCCTCGGGCGTGGGGACGACGCCGATTTGCTTGCCGTCATCGCCGATCAGGCGCACCTCGGGCACGCGGATCCGGTCGTTGACCCGCGTCAGATCCCGATCGGGCGGGCGCCGGTCATACCTGCGAGGAACCGGCACTAGTGGCGGCGGTGATGCGTCAAGCGGGACAGCGTGACGGCATGCGGGTCGAGCGCTTAATCAACGTGGGCGAGTATAGCGAGGCGCCGGCGGGGATCACGCCGCTCCCCCGCCGTCCGACTCCCGCACGCGCGCCGCGAACGCCTCCACGGACTCCGTCCCGACGTCGCCTTCCCCGTGCGCGCGCAGCGCGACCTCTCCCGTCTCCTCCTCGCGATCTCCCACCACGAGCATGTAGGGCACCTTGCGCAGCTCGGCGTCGCGGATCTTGCGCCCGATCGACTCCGTGCGCTCGTCGAGCTCGGCGCGCACGCCCGCGGCGCGCAGCCGCTCGAGCACCCTCGCGCCGTAGGGCGCGTGGCGATCGGCGATCGGCAGGACGACGGCCTGGATCGGCGCGAGCCAGACGGGGAACTCGCCCGCGTAGTGCTCGGTGAGGATCCCGATGAAGCGCTCGTAGGAGCCGAAGAGGGCACGGTGGATCATCACCGGGCGGTGCTCGGCGTTGTCCGCGCCTGTGTAGGTGAGCCCGAAGCGCTCGGGCATGGAGTAGTCGAGCTGCACGGTGCCGAGCTGCCACGAGCGCCCGAGCGAGTCGCTCACGTGCAGATCGATCTTCGGGCCGTAGAAGGCGCCGTCTCCCGCGTTCAGCTCGTAGGAGAGACCCCGGGAGGCCAGGGCGCCCTCGAGCGCCGCCTCCGCTCGGTCCCACATCGCGTCGTCGCCGATCCGCTGCTCGGGGCGGGTGGAGAGCTCGAGCCGCGCCTCGAGCCCGAAGATCGCGTAGGTCGAGAAGGCGAACTCCAGGCAGCCCGTCACCTCCGCCTGGACCTGCTCCTCCGTGCAGAAGATGTGGGCGTCGTCCTGGGCGAAGTGGCGCACCCGCAGCAGCCCGTGCAGCGTCCCGCTCGGCTCGTTGCGGTGCAGCAGCCCGGGCTCGGAGTAGCGCACGGGCAGCTCGCGGTAGGAGTGGCGGCGCATGGCGAAGAGATGCGCGTGCCCCGGGCAGTTCATCGGCTTGAGGCCGAACTCCCGCTCCTCGGTCTCCGTGACGAACATGTTCTCCCGGTACTTGCCCCAGTGTCCCGAGGTCTTCCAGAGCTCGGAGTCGTAGAGCTGGGGGGTCTTGACCTCCTGATAGCCCCGCTCCCGGCCCATCCGGCGCGAGAGGGCGACGAGCGAGTTCCACATCTCGGTGCCGGCCGGCAGCCAGAACGCCGCGCCCGGCGAGACCTCCGAGAAGGTGAAGAGGCCGAGCTCGCGGCCGAGCTTGCGGTGGTCGCGCGCGCGCGCCTGCTCGAGGCGCTCGAGGTGGGCCTCGAGCGCCTCGGCGGAGAGGAAGGCCGTTCCGTAGACGCGCGTGAGCATCGGCCGCGAGGCATCGCCGCGCCAGTACGCGCCCGCGAGCGACTGCAGCTTGAACGCCTTGATCCGCTTCGTGCTCGGCCCGTGGGGACCGCGGCAGAGGTCGGTGAAGGGACCGTTGCGATACAGCGAGACGGTCTCAACGCCCTGGTCGCGGACGAGATCCTCGATGAGCTCGACCTTGTAGTCCTGGCCCTCCGCGCGGAAGCGCTCGAGCGCCGCGGGCACCGGCACCTCGCTGCGCTCGAAGCCCTCGTCGGCCTTGACGTGCGCGCGCATGCGCTCTTCGATCTGGGGCAGATCGCCCTCGGAGAGCGCCACGCCCTCGGGGAAGTCGAAGTCGTAGTAGAAGCCGTCCTCGATCGGCGGCCCGATCGAGATCTTCACCCCCGGGTAGAGCTCCATCACCGCGGCCGCGAGCACATGGGCGCAGTCGTGGCGCACGAGCTCGAGGGCCTCAGGGCTCCGCGCGGTGATCACCTCCAGGCGACCGCCGCCGGGCAGCGCGCGCTCGAGGTCGAGCATCTCCCCGTCGAGCGTGACCGCGAGCGCCGCGCGCGCGAGCCCGGCACCGATCGCCGCGGCGGCCTCGGCGCCCGTGGCGCCGTCGGCGAGCTCGAGCCGGGTCTCGTCGGGAAGGGTGAGCAGCATGCGCGCGGATGCTACGGACCGCCCCGCGGGTCTGTGATCGACCTCACACGTTTATGAGCGAACACGCGTTCGTTTCGCTGCTAGCCTCCTCGCCTTCGTGAGTGGATGACCGCTCGCGACGGACCGGCGCACACCCCGACTCTTCGCGCCGGCTTGACCCCGAGGCGGCCCGCCGCCGGCGCCCACTGCGTCGATGTTCGCGGCCGCTGCCGAAATCAGGAGGCATCGCCTCATGTCCAACAAGACAGCTCTGGCCGCGCTCGCCGCGGCCGCCATCCCCGCTCCGGCGGCCCTTGCCGCACCCGCTCAGGCCGCGCCCATCGGAGGCGTCGAGCAGATCGCCACCCAGGCCCGCGGCGCCGCGCGGCAGTTCGCCGCCGAGAGCCGACTGGTGGCCGAGCACGTGCGGCTCAAGCGAGAGCTCGCCCACCTGCGCGGAGACCGGCTGGATACCCGGCGCTATGCGATCAACGTGGCCACCCTCCCCGCGTCGCCGCTGCGCCGGGCCAACGCTCGCCTGCGGCGGGAGATCGCCCGCTCGGAGCCGGTAGCCGCCTCGAGCGCGAGCTCCTCGTCGTCCCCGGCGAGCACGAGCTCGTCCTCGACATCCTCCGGGAGCTCGGGCTCCTCGACCGCCTCGGCTCCCCTCCAGGCGATCGCCCGGTGTGAGTCGGGCGGCAACCCGTCCGCCGTCGGCGGCGGGGGCACCTACCGCGGCAAGTACCAGTTCAGCCGGCAGACCTGGCAGTCCGTCGGTGGCTCGGGCGACCCGGCCGCCGCTTCGGTGGCCGAGCAGGATCGCCGCGCCGCGGTGCTCTACAGCCGTGGCGGCGCCTCCTCCTGGCCCGTCTGCGGGCGGTAGGACGACCGCAGGGACCCCACGGCGGCGGGCTCTATGCTCGCCGCCGTGGACGCCGCCGCCCTGCGCGCCGAGTTTCCGGTCCTCGCGCGGCTGGCCTACCTGAACGCCGGCACGGACGGCCCGGTTCCCGCGCGCGCCGTCGCCCGCGCGCGCGCCGAGCTCGAGCGCGAGGCCGACGAAGGCCGCTGGGCCGCGCACTTCGAGCGGCGCTTCGAGCTCTCGGGCTCGCTCCGCGAGCGCTACGCCGCCCTCCTCGGTGCCGAGGCCACCGACGTCGCGCTCACCACCTGCACGAGCGACGGGGTGGCAAGCGTCGTCTCCGGGCTCGAGCTCGCCCCGGGAGACGAGATCCTTACGAGCGAGGACGAGCATCCCGGTCTGCTCGGCGCGCTGCGCGCCGCGCGCGACCTGCGTGGCGTGGCGGTGCGCGCGGTTCCCTTTGCCCGCCTCGCCGAGGAGGTCGGTGCGCGCACTCGGCTCCTCGCCTGCTCGCACGTGAGCTGGATCGACGGGCGCCTCGCGCCGTCCGAGCTCGCCCGCGTCGAGGTCCCCGTGCTCCTCGACGGCGCCCAGGGGCTCGGCGCCGTGCCGGTCGACGTGCGCGCGCTCGGCTGCGCCGCCTACGCGGCGTCGGGGCAGAAGTGGCTCTGCGGGCCAGACGGAACCGGCGCCCTCTTCGTCGCGCCCGAGTGGCGCGAGCGAATCGCCACCACACGCCCGACCTATCTCTCCTTCGCCGAGCCCGGACAGGGGATCGACGCTCCGCTACATCCCGACGCCCGCCGCTACGACGCCCCCGCCCTACCTGCGGAGGCGTGCGCCTTCGCGCTCGCCTCGCTCCAGGTGCTGGAGGAGCCGGGCTGGCCGGCCATCCACGCCACCGGAGCCGAGCTCGCGCGGCGGTTGGCCGACGAGCTTCGCGCGCGCGGCAAGACGGTCGCCCCGCGCGACGCGACCACGCTCGTCGCGTGGGAGAGCGAGGACGCGCCGGAGGAGCGGGCGCGCCTGGCCGAGGCCGGAGTGGTGGTGCGCGACCTGCCCGGACGAGGGCTGCTCCGGGCCTCGACCGGGGCGTGGAACGACGAGGAAGATGTGGAGCGGCTGCTCGGGGCGCTCGCGAGGTAGGGCTGGAGTCGGCGGACGAGCGAGTCGAGTGGGCGATACTGGGCTCGAAGGGCTCCGTGGTGGTCAGGTGAGGTGCTGTTGCTCATGAAGACTGGGTTTGAGGTTCTCTCAGATCACCTGAGACTCGCTCAAATTGGGCCCACGATTGGGCCCACGCGTCAGACGGTAATCGCTGTGACCCGGCCCCAGCGCCGATGGCTCGTAAGAGGATCGTCGATGAGATGAGCCTCAGTCTGGTAGGTCTTTGCAGCTAGATCCTCGTACGTCCAGACGACCAGTTCGGCGAGCTGGTAGAGGCCTAGTTCCGTTGGCGTTGGTATCTCGCCGCCTACCTCAACCGGCGTCGCATGCGCCATGACGCATTGAAGCTCCTGCTGATCACCGATGCGAACGTCCACGCGCACATTCAGGGCCGCTCCTGAGCCAGCATTTCTCGCAGCGAAGCGTTGCATCCCGATCTCACTAGTGGGGAGCAGTAGCGGCCGACGTTGCGCCTCCACCTGTTGCCGTGCGAGGTCGACGTCCTTCTGGGTGGCTTGGGCCGCCTTGCGGGTCGAGAGCGCCAGCACAGTGGTGGCAGCTGCGAGGAGCACTGTGGCCATGCCTGTGACGTCGATGGTCCAGTTGAAGTGCAGCGCGGCCAACATTCGACCCGTAGAGGCTAGGCCCAGGTGCCGACGTACCGAGACTCGTCTCGACTAGTGGAGAAGGCGCTCGACCATCTCGACCTCGCGCGGGTTGGGCGCGTAGTCGGCGTAGATCGACGTGGTGTCTATGTGCTCGCGGCCCATCCACTCCTGCAACGTGCGCATGGGCACGCCGGCCGCGGCCATGGCGGTGCCGAACGTGTGGCGCAGGTCATGGAAGCGGTGCTCGCGGTCGAGCTGCGCAGCCTTGAGGGCGCGGCGATACCGACGCATGAGCGCGCCTCGGCGCAGCGGCCCACCACTCAGCGGCTCGCCGAACACGAGAGCGTCGTCGTCAGCGAAGCGGGTCTTTGGCTCCGTCAAAGAAAACGGCCCCGGTACGGTGTCGGCCATGGAGTACAACCCCGCCTGCGCGGCCCTCCGTGAGTTCGTGGTCAGGCTGGCCGGCCGGACGTCCTCGTCGTCGACCCTCCGCGCTCGGGGCTCTCGCAGAAGATCGTGCGCCGGGTGATCGAGGCGGCGCCCAAGCGCATCGTGTACGTCTCCTCAACCCCACGACCCTTGCGCCCCAACGCCGCGCAGCTCGTCGAGGCGGGCTACGCGCTCAGGCGCGTAGCCCGGTCGACATGTTCCCGCAGACGCCGCACATCGAGTGTGTCGCGCCGCTCGAGCGCGCGGAGTAACCTCGGTACATACAGGCAAGCGGCCCGGGTGCAGGCCACGACCGGGTCCGACAACGGGAGCGATCATGTCTGATGGCGACGAGCGGGAGCAGGGCGAGAGCGGCGAGGAGAACACCGGCACAGGCGAGAAGGAGGCGACGGGCGGCGAGGGGACCAACCCCGCACAGGGCACCCCGCCGATCGACGGCGGCGGCCAGCGTGCGGGCCAGACCCAGACGCCCGCGCCGAACGACGACGTCGGCGTTCCCGAGGAGCTCGACGACCGGCCGTAACGCTTGTAGTCGCGCTGGTGGCTTCGCGAGCAGTACTGGCCGCGCGCGATGCACTTGTGGTGGCCGCCGATGGTCGCTGACTGGCAGGCGGCGTGAGCGACGGGAGCGGGCTTGGCCTGAGGCTCGGCGACTGGGCCGGCCGCGGCGATGCCGAGGGCTACAACGATTCCCACCGAATCGCTCAGGCTTTGCGTCGCTCGGCCGCTCGATGACACCGATGGCAAAGCGGAACGCCCACGCGCTGACCGGGATTCTCAGCCACGGGCCGGACGTGGTGAGCCTGCACGCGGTCAGTCGAGCCGCACCACGCGCACGCGCCGCCCGTCAGCGCCAGGGTGCGTCGACGGAACGCCGCCGCCTTGCCGCCTGACCCCCTGGCCGGGTTACGGCGCCTCGAACCCGCCGCGGATCGTGCGCCCGGCGGTAGCTCCCCGAGCCCAGCTTCCCGCACGTCAGACAGGGCTTGGAGGGCACCGTCACGCCCACCAATTGGGCCCGTATTGGGCCCACGAGAGGCCCCTAGAACGCCGAAAGCCCCACCGTGGTAGGGCTGTCGGGCATGGGCGATACTGGGCTCGAACCAGTGACCTCCGCCTTGTCGAGGCGGCGCTCTCCCAGCTGAGCTAATCGCCCTGGGAAGGAGGCGAAGACTACCAGCGCCGCGTTGCTCAAAATCGGTGAGAGCGCCCGCTACGCTTGCCGCTCGGGCGACGTGGCGGAGTGGCTACGCAGCGGCCTGCAAAGCCGTTTACACCGGTTCGATTCCGGTCGTCGCCTCTGGCCGCCGTCTCCGCCGCCGCCCGTCGGCTCGCAAGTCGCCCGTCGCCGACCGGGCCCGGGTAGCCGAGGGAGCTACCCCCGGGTAACCGCCCGCTCAGGGCACCACCACGAGCTTGTGCGCCGGACCGGCCTGCTGGCGCGCCCACGCGTCGGCCACTTCCGAGAGCGCGACGCGCTCGACCTCCAGGCGCAGCTCGCCCGCGGCGGCGTGCTCGGCCATGCGGGTGTAGGCGGCGCGCTTGACCTCCGCCGGCGCGGCGAAGTTCGTGTGCCCGAGGATCGCGAGCATCCTCCCGCGCACCGCGGAGGAGAGCAGTGCGGAACGCTCGCCGGCGGACTGGCCGATCTGGACGAGCCGGCCTCCCGGGCGCATCGCCTCGACCGCGGCCGCGGCCGGCGCTCCCCACAGCGGGTCGATGACCACGTCGGCCCCGCCGTCGGTGGCCGAGCGGAGCGCTTCGGCGAGATCGCCCTCCGAGCCGAGGCGCACGACTGCGTCCGCCCCGAGCGCGCGCGCCCGCTCGAGCCCCTCGGCGCTGCGCGCCGCGGCGACCACCCGGCCCGCGCCGAGAAGGTGCGCCGCCTGCACTCCGACCTGGCCGACCACGCCGCTCGCTCCGAGGACGAGCACCGTCTCTCCCTCCTGCACGCGAGCGCGCCATTCGAGCGAGAGCCACGCGGCGAGTCCCGCGATCCCCAGCCCGGTGGCCACCGCCTCGTCGAGGCCATCGGGAAGCGGAATCGCGCTCGAGGCGTCGATGAGCCCGCGCTCGGCCATCGAGCCGAAGGGAGGCACCGGCCCGTCGAAGTAGACGCGCCGCCCGTCGGGCAGGCGCCCCACTCCCTCGCGTCCGACCACGGAGGGCAGCGGCGGCGCGCCGCCGTAGAAGGTGCCCGACGCGATCGCGATGTCGACCGGGTTCAGGCCGGCGGCGAGCACTTCGACCACCGACTGCCCCTCGCCGGCCACCGGGTCCTCGAAGTCGCCGAGCTCAGGGGCTCGACCGTGTTCGCGAAGGATCGCCGCCCGCAACGCTCATACTCCTCGACTCGGGGAAGGAACGCGCGAGCTTAGAGCCCCGCCCGTGTGAGGCTGCGCGCGCCCGGAAAGGACAGAGCCATGCCGCACACCAGCCTCTTCATCCCCGGACGCCCGCGGCCATGACCGGCGCCGAGCTCGGGCTCGCCCTCTCGGTCTTCCTCGCGTGCGCGGTCGAGGCCGTCGAGGCGCTCACGATCGTCCTCGCGGTGGGCTCGACGCGGAGCTGGTCCTCCGCGCTCGGAGGCGTGGGCGCGGCGACGCTCGCCCTCGCCGTCGTGATCGCCGCCCTCGGTCCCGCGCTGACCACGCTCCCGATCGACGTGCTCCGCGTCGCCGTCGGCGGCCTGCTGCTCGTCTTCGGACTGCAGTGGCTGCGCAAGGCGATCCTGCGCGCCGCGGGCCTCAAGGCCCTGCACGACGAGGAGGAGAGCTTCGGCGAGGAGACCCGCGCCGCCCGGGCGGCGGGCGCCGCGAGCGGCGGCTTTGACCCCTACTCCTTCGCGATCTCCTTCAAGGGCGTCTTCCTCGAGGGTCTCGAGGTCGCCTTCATCGTGCTCACCTTCGGCGCCAACCAGCACCGGGTGGGTCTGGCGGCGATCGCCGCGGGGGTGGCGATCGCGCTGGTGGTGGCCGCCGGGATCGCCGTGCGCGCCCCCCTCGCGCGCGTGCCCGAGAACACGATGAAGCTCGCGGTCGGGGTGATGCTCACCTCCTTCGGGCTCTTCTGGAGCACAGAGGGAGCCGGCGGGCACTGGCCGGGCGGCGACCTCGCCCTGCTCGCGATCGTGCCTTCCGTGCTCGCCGCCGCGCTCCTCCTCGTCGTGCTCCTGCGCCGCTCGACTCGGACGGGCTCTCCGACCCCGGAGGCACGGGCGAGCACCCCGGTGAGCGCATGAAGCGCGTCGAAGCCCTGCTCCGGTTCGTGTGGGACTTCGTCGTCGGCGACGACTGGGTGACCGCCGCGGGGGTGGTGATCGCGATAGCGCTCACCGCTCTGCTCTCGCATGCCGGAGTCACGGCGTGGGCGCTCATGCCGCTCGCGGTGGGCCTGCTTCTGGCCCTGTCGGTATGGCGGCCCGCTCGCGCGGCTCGCCGCCCCCCGCCTTCGGGCTGAGCCCCGTCGACGAGGCGCGGGCCGGAATTCTGCTTCCCGCCGGTAAGAGATGTTGGCATCCTGCCGCTAACAACCCATGAGCCACTCGGAGGATCCCCTGCCCGACTCACCCCATCCCGCGGAGCGCGCGACCCTGCTGTCGTTCCCCTCCTCTCCTGCGCCGGCCCCGCCGCGCCGGGTCATCGACCGCCCCGCGGCGCAGCGCGCCGCGCACAGCCTGCTTGCCGCGCTCGGTGCCGACCTCTCGGACGAGAGCCTGCGCGAGACGCCCCGCCGAATGGTGGACGCCTACGCCGAGATGCTCACCTCCGAGCCCTTCGACGCCACGACGTTCCCCAACGACGGTGGCTATGACGAACTCGTGGTGCTCCGCTCCATCCCCTTCCACTCGCTCTGCGAGCACCACCTCCTGCCCTTCGTGGGCGTCGCCCACGTCGGCTACCTGCCACGCGAGCGGATTCTCGGTCTCTCCAAGCTCGCCCGGGTCGTCGAGCTGTTCGCCCGCGACCTCCAGGTGCAGGAGCGCCTCACGAGCCAGATCGCCGGCTGGCTCCAGGAGCACCTCGACCCCAAGGGCGTCGGCGTGGTGCTCGAAGCCGAGCACATGTGCATGACGCTCCGGGGGGTGCAGAAGCCCGGAGCGCTGACGCTGACCTCGGCCCTCCACGGACTCGTGCGCGAGGACGCGCGCACGCGCGAGGAGTTCCTCGCCCTCGCGGGGAGCTCCCGAGTTGGCTAGCCCAACGCGTCGAGGGTGCGCGCGAGCGCGAAGTCGGCGTCGGTGAGCCCGCCCGCCGAGTGGTTCGTCACGCGCAGCTGCACCTTGTTCCACCCGTGAACGAGGATGTCGGGATGGTGGTCGGCCGCCTCCGCCGCCTCCGCGACCCGGTTGACCCACGCAATGGCGGCCGCGAAGTCCTCGAGCTTCCAGTCGCGCACGATCTCCTCGCCCTCGCGGCGCCACTCGCCCCCGGCGAGCCGCTCCTCGATCTCCTCGTCGCTCAGGCGGGCCATGGCTCGAGACGACGGTAGCGCTCGGGACGCGGCCGGCGACGCGCTGAGCCGAGCGCTGAGCTGGTCGCGCGCACGCGCCTACTCCCACCGCGACTTCGGCGAGGAGCGCCTGCGACGCGAGAAGCGGGGCACGGTGTCGGTCTGCGTGCCCGCGCGGGAGGAGGCCGCCACCATCGCGCCGATCGTCGAGTTGCTCGTCGGCCTGCGCGAGCGCGGTGTGATCGACGAGGTGGTGGTGCTCGACTCCGACTCGCGCGACGGCACGGGCGCGATCGCCGCGCGCGCCGGCGCCGTCGTGCACCGGCCCGCGGCGCTCATGCCCCACCTCGGAGCAGTGCTCGGCAAGGGCGACGCGATGTGGCGCGCGCTCTCGGTCCTGACCGGCGAGGTGGTCTGCTACCTCGACGCCGACTCGGAGGACTTCGGAGCCCACTTCGCCCGAGGCCTGATCGGGCCGCTCGTGTGCGAGCCCGGCGTGCAGTTCGTCAAGGCGAGCTACCGGCGGCCGTTCAAGGCGGGCGAGGTCAGCCTCGCCCACGGCGGCGGGCGCGTGAACGACCTGACCGCCCGACCGCTCCTCGCCCGCTTCTATCCCGAGCTCTCCGCCCTGCGCCAGCCGCTCGCCGGGGAGTTCGCCGCGCGCCGGGACCTGCTCCTGCGGATGCCGTTCGCCACGGGCTACGGAGTGGAGATCGGGCTCCTGATCGACGCCTACCTCGCCCACGGGCTGGACGGGCTCGCCCAGGTCGATCTCGGGGTGCGCCAGAACCGCCACCAATCGCTGAGCGAGCTCGGGCCGATGGCCTACGCGGTGCTCGGCGCGGTGACCCGGCGTCTCGGGGAGGAGGGGCGCCTGCACGACGCTGCCTCTGGAGCGTTCCTCACCTCGGAGCTCGAGCTGCGCGAGGTCGAGGCGCTCGAGCGCCCGCCGTTCGCGTCCGTGTCGGCGGCGAGCGCTACGGGCCCGTCGAGACCCTGCGCAGTTCCTCGGCCAGACGGAGCTCCGCGGGCACCGGCCGCGACCCGTTGAGCGCCGCGCGCACCGCGAGGTAGTCGACGACTTCGGCGACGTCGTGCACCCGAAGCACCGCCGTCCCGGCGTCCGCGCCCGCGGCCACGGCGGCCAGCGTCCCCGCGAGGCGCTCGGGCGGCGGCCTCCCGATCAGCGCGCCGACGAAGTCCTTGCGCGAGACGGCCAGGAGCACCGGCCGGCCGGTCGGACGCAGCTCTCCCAGGCGCCGCAGCACCTCGACGCTCTGCGCGGGCGTCTTGGCCAGGTCGATCCCGGGATCGATGAGGATCCGCTCGCGCTCCACCCCCGCGGCCACGGCCGCGTCCACGCGCTCGGCGAGGAAGGCGAGAACGTCGGCGACGACGTCGGCGTAGGCGGGGAAGGCCTTCTTCTTCGGCGCGGCGCGCGTGTGCGTGATCACGAGCCCGGCGCCCGCCCCGGCGCACACGGCGAGCATCGCCGGATCGCGCAGGCCGCTGACGTCGTTGACCATCACCGCCCCCGCTGCGAGCGCGGCGAGCGCCACCTCCGCCTTCCAGGTGTCCACCGACACCGTCAACCCGGCGGCGCTCAGACGCTCGATCACCGGAACCACACGCGCGATCTCCTCCTCGGCCTCGACCGCGGGACGGTTCGTCACCCCCGACTCGCCGCCCACGTCGATCAGCGCCGCTCCCGCCGCGTGCAGGGCATGGGCGTGGGCGAGGAGAGCGTCGAGGCCGCGGTGGCTCCCGGCGTCGGAGAACGAGTCGGGCGTGGCGTTGACGATGCCCATGACGAGGGGCCCGTCCCCGGGGAGGGGCTGGGTTCGCTCGCCGATCCTCAGCCTGAGCGCTTCTTCGCGGGGCACGAGCGCTAGGCGCGCCCGTAGACGGGGACCGCCGCGCCGCTCATCGGCTCGGAGTCCGGACCGCAGAGAAAGCGGATGACGCGCGCGATGCGCTCGGGCGCGACCCAGCGCGAGGGGTCGGCGCTCGGTTGCGCGGCGCGGTTCGCCGGAGTGTCGATGATGCTGGGGAGGACCGTGTTGCACCGCACGCCCTCGTCGCGGTACTCGACCGCGACCGACTGCGCGAAGGCGATGACCGCCGCCTTGGAGGCGATGTATCCCGCGGCGCCCGAGAACGGCTGAAGCGCCGCGCGGGAGGAGACGCAGACGACGGCGCCTGCGCCGGCCGCGACGAGGTGCGGGAGCGCTGCGCTGACCACGAGGTAGGTCGGGCGCAGGTTGAGCCTGAACTGCGCCTCGAAGTCCTCGATCGGCGTCGCGTCGATCCGCGCACCCGCGGCGTACCCGCCGACCAGGTTGACCACGGCGCGCAGCGGCGCTCCCTCCTCCCGCGTCGCCCTCTCGACCGCCCGCGCCGCTCCCGCCGCCTCGAAGAGGTCGGCCGACACGAGCTCGACCCCCGCGGGCGCAGAGTCGATCCCGGAACCGGCGCCCGGGCGCGAGGGCACGACGACGCGCCACCCGTCGGCCACGAACGCCTCGCTCACGGCCGTTCCCAGGCCGCCCGCCCCGCCCGTTATCAGTGCCGTCGCCGTCGGTTCAGGCTCGCTCATGGTTCGTCGCTCCTCGGAACGTGGGGTCGGTCGCCGCACCCATATCGGCGACGCGGCCCGCCCCCTTCTTACCTCCGGAGGTAAGACGCTATGACTTCGCGGCGCAGACCAGTGCGCGACCCCACCATGCCCCGCGATCCCCACACCAGTCCTCCTTCCCCCGCCGAGCCGCTTCCCGGGGCCCACGAGCGCTTCAACGAGCTCGTGGGAGACCTCGACTACCCCATGTTCATCGTCACGGCGTCCGCGGGCAACCGGCGCGCCGGTTGCCTCGTGGGGTTCGTCACCCAGGGGAGCATCGACCCGTCACGGTTTCTCGTCTGCATCTCCGAGCAGAACCACACCTATCGGGTGGCCCGGGAGGCCACCGCGCTCGCGGTGCACTTCGTTCCCTCCTCGGCCAACGCGCTCGCGGAGCTCTTCGGGGGGCGCACGGGCGACGAGCTCGACAAGTTCGCCCACTGCAAGTGGAGCCCGGGACCGCTCGGCACGCCGATCCTAGCCGAGTGCGGCAACTGGTTCGTGGGCCGGGTGCTCGACCAGCTCCGCCTAGGCGACCACGTCGGCTTCCTGCTCGACCCCGTCGAGGCCCGCATGAGCACCCCGCAGTCCGACTTCACCTTCCACCGCGCCCGGCGCATCGATCCCGGCCACGAGGCATGACCGCCGCCGGCGAGCAGCCCGTCCGCTTCCGCCCGCTGCTGCCTCACTCGACGGGGCCCATTACCGCCGCCGAGGCCACGGCGGGCCTCCGTTTGAGCGAGCGCGCGCCGAGTGACCGCCCCTACCTCGTGCTCAACATGGTCGCCACCGCCGACGGCCGCGCGACCGTCGCGGGCCGCGCCGGTCCGATCGGCAACCGGGCCGACCGGGAGCTCTTCCATCAGCTTCGTGCGCGCGCCGATGCGCTGCTCGTCGGGGCGGGGACCGCTCGAGTCGAGCACTACCGGCGCCTCGTGCGCGATCCGGCGCTCCGTGAGCAGCGCGCCCAGGAGGGCCTGGCCCCCGATCCCCTCGCATGCATCGTCACCCGGAGCCTCGACCTCCCGCCCGAGGAGGTGCCGCTGCTCGACGACCCCGACTCGACGGTCGTGCTGCTCACGAGCTCCGAGGCCGAACTCGCGCCCGCGGCGGCGCGCGTGGAGTACCTGCGCTCGCCCGGCGCGGCGCCCGACCTGCGCGCGCTGCTCGGAGAGCTGCGCTCGCGGCTCGGCGTGCGCTCCATCCTGTGCGAGGGCGGCCCGACCCTCAACTCGACTCTGCTCTCCGCCGGACTCGTCGACGAGCTCTTCCTCTCGCTCGCGCCCAAGCTCGCCGGCGGCCTCGATCCGCTCACCATCGTCTCGGGTCCCCCGCTTGCCGAGCCGCTCGAGCTCGAGCTGATCTCCGTGCTCGAATCCGAAGGGCACCTCTTCCTGCGCTACGCCGTCACCCGGCCGTGAGCCGGGTCGGCTACCTCGGCCTGGGCTCGAACCTCGGCGATCGGCGCGCCAACCTCCAGGCGGCGCTCGACGCTCTGCGCCAGGAAGGGATCGAGGTCCTCGCCGCCTCCTCGACCTACGAGACGGAGCCGGTCGGAGAGGTCCTCGACCAGCCGGACTTCCTGAACGCGTGCCTGCAGGTGCGCACCGCGCTCGACCCCGAAGCGCTGCTCGACCTGTGCAAGCGGGTGGAGCGCGCGCTCGGACGAGAGCTCTCCGCGCCGCGCCACGGACCGCGCCCGATCGACATCGACCTGCTCCTCCTTGGAGAGGAGACCTACGTCTCCGAGCGCCTGCGCCTCCCCCATCCCGAGGTGCTGAGCCGGCGCTTCGTGCTCGTGCCGCTGCTCGAGCTGGATCCCGAGCTGCAGGCCCCCGACGGCACGCGGGGCGCCGACGCCCTCGGCGCCCTCGCGGGGGGCCAGCGCGTCAGCTTGAGCGGTCCACCGATCGGTCTTGAGTGAGAAGGCCCGCCGGAGGAGCGGGCCTTCACGGGAGAGCGGCTGATGGGATTCGAACCCACGACCTTCTGCATGGCAATTTGTCCGCGGGGGGTCAGGAAGTAGCTATTAGCAGGGATTTCGCTGGCGCTCGTCTGGTTAGATCAGGTACGATCTGGCTGTTTGGGGACACGGATGGGGACACGCACACCGGTCCGGCCTGAGGCGTAGTCTCCGCACCATGACCACAAATCGCCCCCGCGCCGTTGTAGCGGCCGGGGGCATGGCACGAGAGGTGAAGACTCCCGATGCAACCTGAGCGTAACCGGCCCGTCAGCGGCCACGTGTTCGTCGTCGACCGCGCCCGCGGGCGCCAGTGGTACATCAAGTGGCGCGATGGCCTGGGCCAGCATCAGGAACGCCTCGGCCCCGTCTGGGAGCACAAGGGCGCACCGCCTGAGGGCTGGTTCCGGCGGCCAACGGCCAGCGGCAAGGCGCCCACGGACGTGCTCGCGGCCCGCGACGCGAAGCTCACCGACGCGCGCCGCGGTGACATTGAGCGCCTCCGCACAGGGCGCACCGGAGTGACCTTCGAGGACGCCGCGCGCGAATGGCTCGCGCACGGCAAGGGTCAGCGCGCGCTGAAAGCCTCGACGCTTAAGGACTACACCTCCGCGGTCGAACGGCACCTCATCCCGGAGTTCAAACGCGCCCGGCTCGACACGGTCGACACGCGGCGCGTCAGCCGATGGCTGACCGAGTGGATTGCCAAGCACGACAAGCCGCGCCAAGCGGCCAAGCTGGTCGCGATTCTCCACGGCATCTTCGAGCTTGCGCGCAAGCGGCACGGGCTCAAAGTGAACCCGGCCGCCGACGTGGAACGCCCGCGGGTGCGCTACGACTCGACCGCCTACGACTTCTACAGCCGCGAGGAGGTGCGAGCGCTACGGGCCGCCGCGAGCGACCAGGACGGCGCCATGTACACCACTGCCGCGTTCGCCGGGCTCCGCCGCGGCGAGCTGGTCGCGCTCCGCTGGCGCGACGTCGACTTCACCGGGCGCACGATCCGAGTGCAGGGCAACTACTCGCACGGTGAGGTCGTCACCCCGAAGTCTGGGCACGGCCGGAGAGTCCCACTGGCCAGCGCCGTCGCTGAGGTTCTCGCCAAGCTCGGGCAGCGCGAGCACTTCACCGGCCCCGAAGACCTCGTGTTCCCCAACGAAACGGGCGGCCACCTCGACGCCTCAGCACTCCGCCGCAGGTACATCACCGCCCTCAAAGCCGCGGACCTGCGCCCGCTGCGCTTCCACGACCTACGGCACACGTTCGGCTCGCTCGCCATCGACCGCGCGAGCATCACGGCAGTGCAAGCGTGGATGGGGCACGCCGACGCGAAAACAACGATGCGCTACCTGCACCACAAGCACCGCCCCGACGAAGCCGACCAACTCGACAGCGCCATACACGGCGACCCCGCCCCCGCGGCTCTGACGGCCGCCTAAGGGGTGTCCTGCGCCCCGCCCCCGGAGCTACCAAAGGGCGGGGCACTGGCGAACCTCCACCCGCCAACGGACACCAACGCGGGCCGTCGAACCCGCGAAGCCTTTAAGGACGCACGCCGAGCATCGTCGTGAAGAAAGCGGGTCGGCGGATGCCCCAATCGTGCCGCGATATCGCACGCAGGACGCTCTGGTCGTTCTGGAAGCTGGACACCCACGAGGTCCCGCCGTCAGGCGTGTACGACGCCTCCTGCGACGAGCTGATCGAGAGCTCGGAATTACTGCCGATGTAGGATTCGGACCAATCGCTGGAGAAGCCCAACCACGAACAATCCGTCGACGTACCGACCGTCAGGTTCGTCGGGATTTGCGTCGTCGTCCGGAACGGGAAGCCCAGCAGCTTGCCGCCACCGCCCGTCGGGTCGAACGTCAACAGGCCCACGTCGGCTAGATAGCGGCCTTGAGTGTCTTTCACCTTCTCGATTGTGTTCAGCAGCCGTGGGTTGAGTACCCACCCAGGCCTAGAAAACGGAGCGTTAGCTGCCCTCAGACCCGCGACCATGTCCTTCAGGTTGTCGAACGTCGGCGTGCCGCCGTTCACGCCAAGGCTCGGCGCCGGAGTCAGCCCTGGCGTGTTCTTCAGCCCGAGCGGCTCCGTCGTCCCGACGCCCTGCAGGAACGCGAGATCCTGGCGCAACGCGAGCACCTCCGCCAGATCCTGCCGGATCACGTCCTCGATTGAGGGGTCCGTTTGCGCGTCCAGCAGCAGCCGATTGCTCACGGGCACCATCGCCGCCAGCGCCTTCGGGCGCAGCGCGAGCGCCACCGTGAACGTCTCCCCGCTGACCGCTATCGCCGCGTTCTCAGCCGTGTAGTAAGCGGCCGCCCCGCTCGACAGCGCGGGCAGGTCGAGTTCCTTTCGGACCGGCACCACCGTCGGCCCGAGCTGCACGACCGCTGACCGGGCACGCACCATCCGCGCAATGTCAGACGCCACCTCGACCGGGACCACGTACCCGCCAGCGCTGTCGGTCGCCTCCGCCAACGCCTTCGCCAACGCCCCAGGAGCGGCCCTGCGGCCCCCGTCACCGTCACGGCCACCGACACCCTTCGACGCCGTGCGAATCGTGCCATCCGCCTCCACGGCGCCCCCTGCCGCGAGCGTGTCCAGCACGTCCGCAGTCGCACCCGCTCCGGCAAACCGGCTGCCGCGCCGCGCAGTGGCCGGCGTCGAGCCTGGAGGGCGTGAGCCCGCCTCAGGCCGGGCCGGGCCAACCCGCGAGGAATCGCTACGTGGCCGCCGAGGTCGCCTACATGATCGACGTCGAAGCTCGACCGCTGCGGACGGATGAGTTCGGCTTGGGGTCGCTCGACTATCTCGGGACCAAAGTTCCCGGGGGAATAGCGGCCTTGACCGTCAATCGCGCGCTCGGCACCGAGCGAGCTAAGACCGTGCTCCGGTGGCGGGATGACGGGCGCAGGGCGCTCGCCGCGCTCGGCGCCTGGCCGTGGACGGAAGTTCCCAACGGGCGCCTTCCGCGAAGCTGGCGCCGTGATCCGCGCTTTGTGCAGGCGCTCAGAGTTTGGTCCGGCCTCGACGATGAAGCCTTGTTGGCCTTGTTGACGCCCCCGCCCGTCGGAGCACCGGCCGTTGGACCCCTTCCCGCCAGTGCGCGACTTCCCTACGTGAGGGAGGGCATCTTGAAGCTCGACGACGGCCCCTCCGCGCTCACTGTGGCCGAGGCACTCGACAGCCCGCTCGCGCAGCCACTCCCGCTGCGCGAGCGCTTGCGCGCGATGCCGCCGCGGTCGACGCGCTGACCATCCTCAGCCGCGCACCGGAAACGCGGCCAAGGCCCGCGCACGTTGTCGACGCGCGCGAATCGCAGGACCAGTCTGGGACACGGATCGGGGACACGCCGCCTGCAGCACTCGCCTCGGACATGAAAAAGCCCCGCTTTTGCGGGGCTTTTCCTAAGCGGCTGATGGGATTCGAACCCACGACCTTCTGCATGGCAAGCAGACGCTCTAGCCAACTGAGCTACAGCCGCATGATGGGGGCAGAATATAGCCAGGAACCCCACGCGAGCGCGCCGTCCCCCGCAACATCAGATGCGCTGTCCAGTAGCATCACGCATCATGCGCACGACGATCGACCTCGACCCGTCGATCCTGCACGACCTAAAGGTCCGCGCCGCCGGGCAGGGCAAGACGCTCGGCCGCCTCGCGTCCGAGCTCCTCGCGCCAGCGCTGGCCCGCACGGAGGAGCCTCGACGGCCACCCCTACGTTGGTCGGTCGCTTCGATGGGCGCGCGAGTCGACGTGGACGATGCCGCAGCGCTCACCACGGCGGCGCGCCGATGAGTGCCACGATCGATGCCGCCCTCCTGCTCCATGCCTCCGACGTGTCTTCGCCGCGGCACGAGCCGGCTCGGCGCCACCTCGACCGTCTGGCGACCGGACCGGACCTCCTCTATCTCTTCTGGCCGGTCCTGCTGCGCTATCTACACCTCGCGACCGACGCCGGAGTCTTCGCGCGGCCGCTTGCGCCCGGGGCGGCGATGGGCAACATCGAGGGCCTCCTCGCCCTGGACCACGTGCGCACGGGGGCAGAAGACGCCCGCTTCTGGGAGCTCTTCAGGACAGGAACGCAGCCCCTGGCCGCGCGTGGCGACCTCGTCGCGGAGGCGCATGTCGTCGCGCTCATGCGACAGCACGGCGTGGTGACGATCTGGACCGGCGCACGCACCTACTGGCTTTTCGAGGGCGTGCGCGCGCGCGACCCGTACCCGCCAAGGCTCAAGCTGAAGTAGACGGTTAGCTCCCCCGACGCTCAGCCCGTGAAGCGCGGGCGGGGCGTCGCACGCGGCGCCGGCCGGTGACGGGGGCGCGCCTGCGCGGGTCGCGTGCACGGTGAGCTCGAGCTCACCGTCTGGGTCACGCCGTCGGCGTAGGTGAAGGTCCCGAGGTTGGTCCAGCGACGGCTCCGCGGGCAGGTGGCCGGCGTGGTCACGAGGCTTCGCCGGCTCGCGCCGCTGCCCTTGCTGATCGCGTTGATGTTCAGTCGTATCTCGCGCAACGCGCCGCCGTCCGGGAGCGTGCCGGGTAGCGGGGCCAACGTCGAGGTCATCGTGTTGCCCTGCACGGTGGCCGTGTTCGCCATGCGCAGGTGGGTAGCCCGATCCTGGGTCAGGAAGATGAGCCCGTGGTTGGCGGCGAACAGGGTGGTGTCCTCGGTCAGGATCGCGAGCGGCCCGGGGAAGCCGGTCGCGACGGTGATCGTCCCGCTCCCGACGCGGCTGTCGGGCGGGCACGCGCCCGCGAGCGCGCGTGGCTCGTCGCACTGGGCGACGACCGACGGATCGATCGTCGTGCCCGGCTGCAGCCGGGTGACGATGCGGCGGACGGGCGGCGGCTTGGCCGCGCGGTCCTGCGGGTTGAAGTAGTCGATCGAAACCACCACGCCGGTCGACGAGTGCACGCGCTTGGTCGTGAACTGCGTGTTGTCGGTCTGGCGCAGGCTCGACTGGGCGGAGGCGAGCCCGCCCATGGTCAGGGCGAGGGCGAGGGCGGCGGCGACGGCCGCGATGGCGAGCTTCGACAACAGGGGCTCCTTGGGAATCGGCGGTGCGACGGTCGCACGAGCCTACGCGGCCGGCGTGCCGCGCGCGCCGGCCGGGAATCGGAGGGGTCGCGCACGCTCTTCCTGAAGAGAAGCGGCGCAGACGTTTGCGCGGCCCGTTAGGGTTCGCGCCGTGTTGGCCCCGGTGTCGAACTGCGGGCCTTAGCGGAAGCAACGACCGAACCAGACGTTAAGTCTGCGTTGAATGGGATTTAGAGGACTGAGAACGAGGAGACCGTCGGTCGGCACCACCGCCGAAAGACGCTATTAACCAACACCGTGTCGAACTTCAGCTCCATCGGTCGGATCGCTGCCGCTGCTGCGGTGGTGGGTGCGATCGTCCTCGTCGCGGTGGTGCTGCTCATGTCGGGCAGCGACTATCAGGTCAAGGGGCTCTTCCAGAACGCGGGCCAGCTCGTGAAGGGCGACCTGGTCGAGGTCTCCGGTCGGCCCGTCGGCGTCGTGAAGAAGATCAGCCTGAGCCCGGACGGGCAGGCGCAGATCACGATGAAGATGGACCCCGACTATGCGCCGCTGCGGTGGGGCACCACCGCAAGCGTCCGCCAGGCCTCGCTGTCGGGGATCGCCAACCGCTACGTGGAGCTCACGCTCGCGCCCAACGGCGCCCCGAAGATCGCCAACGGCGGAGTGATCGACGCGGCGCACACGACGAGCGCGGTCGATCTCGACCAGATATTCAACACGCTCGGACCCACGGAGCGCGACGCGATCCGCTCCGTGCTGCGCGGCTCGGGCACGCAGTTCGCGGGCCGCAGCACGCAGGCCCAGCAGGGCTTCCGCTATCTGAACCCCTACATCGCCTCCAACAGCGCGCTGTTCCGGGAGATCAACCGCAACCCGGCGGAGCTGCGCCGCTTCCTCGGTCAGTCCTCGCACCTGGTGAACGACATCGCCTCGCGCCACGCAGCGTTGACCGGGCTGATCAACAACCTCGCGATCACGACGGGCGCGCTCGCCCGCCGCAAGGCGGCCCTCGCCGACGCGATCTCCCAGCTTCCGCCGTTCATGCGGCGGGCGAACTCAACCTTCGTCGACCTGCGCGCCACCCTCGGCGACCTCACCCCGCTCGTGAACGAGTCAAAGCCGGTGGCCAAGAAGCTCCGCCCCTTCCTGGCCACGCTGCGCAGCACCACCGCCAACGCGCAGCCGACCATTCGCGACCTCTCCACGATCATCCAGAGCGCCGGTCCTAACAACGACCTGATCGATCTGACGCGGAGCAACATCCCGGTCGAGCGGGTCGCGCTCGAGCCGGTGCGTGCGAACGGACGTGTGCGCGAGGGCGCCTTCCCGGCCTCGACCAAGGCGCTCGCGGGCGCGACGCCCGAGCTCGCCTTCGCGCGCCCCTACGCTCCCGACCTCACGGGCTGGTTCGACGACTTCAGCCATTCGGGCCTCCAGGACGCCCTCGGCGGCGCCAGCCGCGTCTCGCTCAAGTTCAGCCCGTTCTTCTCCGCGCAGGCGCCGCCCGGCGCGGGCCTGACCAAGAACGACATGGCCAAGCAGATCTTCAACTCCACGGCGGTTACCCAACAGAACAACCGCTGCCCGGGCTCCATGGAGCGCAATCCGGGCGACAACTCGACGCCGTTCACCTCCGACGCCGGCATCCCCGGCGGTTGTGATCCGCGGCAGCTGCCCCCCGGACCATGAGGCGCGTCATCACCACCGCCCTCGTGCTGCTGCTCGTCGTCGGGGGCGTCGTCGTGCTCAGCGCCAGCGGGAGCTCGACCAAGCAGCCCTCCTACTGGATCGAGCTCGACAACGCGTTCGGCCTGATCAAGGGCGCGGACTTCAAGGTCGCCGGGGTCAAGGCCGGCAAGATCATGAAGCTCAAGGTCGGCCTCAGGAGCCACAAGGCGCTGATCGGCGTCTCCGTCGATCAGCCCGGCATCCCGGCGTTTCGCAGCGATGCGAGCTGCACCACGCGTCCCCAGTCGCTCATCGGCGAGTACTTCGTCGACTGCAAGCCCGGCGTCGCGTCCGGCAAGCTCGGCGCCGGCGGCACCGTCCCCGTCAACCACACGCTCTCCACGATCCCCGCCGACACGCTCGGCAACATCCTTCGCCTCCCCTACCGGGAGCGCCTGCGCCTGCTCATCACCGAGCTCGGCGTCGGCGTCGCCGGCCGCGGAGCGGACCTCAACGCCGCCATTCGTCGCGCGGTGCCGGCGCTTCGGCAGACCGATCAGGTCCTGAGCCTCCTCGCCGGCCAGCGCACGGTGCTCCGCAACCTCACGAGCGACGCGAACACCGACCTGAGCGCCTTGGCGAAGAACAAGAACGACGTGGCGCGCTTCGTCGTCACCGCCCGGCGGACGGCCCAGGCCTCGGCGATGCGCCGCGCCGACATCGCGGGCACCTTCCGGCGCTTCCCGGCCTTTCTCGAGCAGCTCAAGCCGACGATGGCCGACCTCGGCCGCACTGCCGACGCCCAGGTCCCGACGCTCACCAACCTGCGCGCGAGCGCGGGCGACGTGACCCGCTTCTTCGGCGACCTCAAGCCCTTCGCCGACGCCTCGACCCCGGCCTTCCGCTCGCTCGGCCAGACTTCGGTCACGGGCCGGCAGTCCGTTGCCGCCTCCACCCAGACGGTCGGGCTCCTGCGCGGCTTCGCGCGCACCACGCCCGAGGTGGCGAAGAACCTGCGGATCATCCTGCGTGACCTCGATGATCGCGGTCGGGCGGTAGAGCGTGACCCGCGCAGTCCGGGCGGCCGCGGCTACACCGGCCTCGAGGCGCTCCTGCAGTACACCTTCGACCAGTCCCTTGCCATCAACCCGTTCGACCAGAACTCCTACATGCTGCGGGTCTCGCTGCTGGCGAAGAGCCAGTGCGCGCCCTACCGCAACGCCACCTCGGTCAAGAACGACGCGTCGCTGCGCAAGAACTGCTCCTCCGTGCTGGGCCCCAACCAGCCGGGGATCAACGCGCCTGACCCGAGTCAGAACGTCGGAGCGAGCACCGCGTCGGCCACGAAGCGCTCGCCGACCAAGGCCGCCGCCGCCAAGGCCTCCAAGCGGGCCGCGAACCCGGCTCCCGCCCCCGCCAAGGTCCCGCCGCCCCCCGCGCCGTCCGCTTTCCAGCGCCGGATCGGCGGCCTGCTCGGCCCGCACTCGACGCCGGCCGTCCCGCAGACCGGCCAGCAGCGCTCCGGCAGCGACGGATCCGGCCCGCTCCTCAACTACCTCCTCAGCCCATGAGCAGGCGCGGCGGAGCATCGGTGGCGGCGAACCCGGTCCTGATCGGCACGGTCACGATTCTCGTGGCCATCGTGGCGGTGTTCCTGGCCTACAGCGCGAACACCGGCCTTCCCTTCGTGCCCACGACCGAGGTCAAGGTCAAGGTCGCCAACGCGGCGGAGCTCGTCAAGGGCAACGAGATCCGCGAGGGCGGCTTCCGGGTCGGCGTCGTCGAGCGCATCCAGCCGGTCATGGAGAACGGCCAGGCCGCGGCCGAGCTGACCCTCAAGCTCGACAAGAAGGCCGGCGGAATGCCGGTCGACTCGACCATCCAGGTGCGGCCGCGCTCGGTCCTCGGGCTCAAGTACGTGCAGATCACGCGCGGGCTCTCCCACCGCGACCTGCAGGACGGCGACACGATCCCGATGGCGCACACCAGCGTTCCCGTCGAGCTCGACGAGGTCTTCTCCACCTTCGACCGTCCCACGCGCAACGCCTCGCGCGAGAACCTCGTCACCTTCGGCGGCGGGCTCGCCGGCCGCGGCCAGGATCTCAACAAGACGATCACCCAGCTCCCCGAGCTGTTTCGGCGGCTCACCAACGTCACCGGTAACCTCTCCGACCCGCGCACCGGGCTCGTGAAGTTCTTCCAGGAGTCCGCCAAGCTGGCCCGGCTCGTGGTGCCCGTCGCCGGCACCCAGGCGCGGCTCTTCACCTCGATGGCGATCACCTTCGACGCCTTCTCGCGTGACACGCGCGCGCTCGAGGACACGATCTCCAAGTCCCCGGGGACGCTGGACGTGGCCACCGACTCCCTCCGCGCCCAGCGCCCGTTCCTGGCTGACTTCGCCACCTTCTCCCGCGCTCTGCTGCCCGCTTCGATCGAGCTGCGCAAGGCGCTTCCCGTCGCGAGCCTGGCGATCGAGGCCGGCACCCGGGTGCTCCCCCGGACCATCCCGCTGAACCGCGAGCTCAACGACACGCTCGCCGCGCTGCGCGACTTCTCCGTGGCGCCCGGCACGAACCAGGCGCTGCGCGGGCTCACCGCCACCACCCAGACGCTCAACCCGCAGCTGCGCTTCCTCGGCCCTTACCAGACCGTGTGCGACTACTGGAACTACTGGTGGACCTCCCTCGCCGAGCACTTCTCGGCGCCGGATCCGAACGGCCAGTCCCAGCGGGTGCTCGGCAACCAGGCGGGGGGGCAGAGCAACTCCGTGGGCTCCACAAACGCCACCGAGCCCGCCAACGGTGAAGGCGTCACCCCGGCGACCAACGCCGGCAGCGACCCCCAGTTCCTCCACGGCCAGGCCTACTACGCGGCGGTCGACAACAAGGGGGCGGCCGATTGCGAGAACGGCCAGCGCGGCTACCCGATGGGCCGCCTCGCGCAGTTCGCTCCGGCCCGCGACTCGATGGGCAAGCCGTTCAACATCGTGGCCGACTCCCACACGCCGGGCAACCAGGGCCCGACCTTCAAGGGCCGCACGCGGGTGCCCCGCGGCGAGACCTTCTCGCGGGAGCCTCAGACTCCCGGGGCGGCGCTGCCATGAGACGTCGACTCGGCCGTCCCGTGCCGCTCGCGGCGATCTTCGTGGTGCTCACGGTGTTCGCCGTCTACCTCGCCTTCACCAAGCGCATCCCGTTCGTGCACCACTTCACGGTGCAGGGCGTCTTCCGCACCGCGAACAACATCCAGCCGAACTCCTTCGTCCGCATCGCGGGCGTGAACGTCGGCAAGGTCAAGTCGATCACCCCGCTCGCCAAGGGTGGCGAGGGCTCGCTCGTGACGATGGAGATGCAGGACACCGCGCAGCCCCTGCACACCGACGCGACGATGAAGATCCGCCCGCGCATCTTCCTCGAGGGCAACTTCTTCGTCGACATGACCCCGGGTACACCCGAGGCCCCGGTCCTCAAGGACGGTGGCCGCATCCCCATGAGCCAGACCGCCGCGCCGGTGCAGCTCGACCAGGTGCTCGGCGTCTTCCATCAGAACGACCGCCAGAACCTCGTGACGCTGCTGGCCAACTACGCCACCGGCCTCCAGGGCCCGGGGGTGCAGGGCTTCAACCGTTCGATCCAGTACTGGACCGCCGCCTACCGCGACGGCGCGGTCGTCAACCAGGCGTTCCTGGGCGTCCAGCCGCACGACCTCTCGGGCTACATCAGGTCGATGGGTCAGGTGGCGGCGGCGCTCGACCGCAACCCCGAGCAGCTCAAGAGCCTGATCGTCGACTTCAACACCACAGCGGCCGCCTTGGCCCGCGAGCAGGGCAACCTCGAGGCCGCCGTCGGCGAGCTGCCGCGCACGCTGCGGGTGGGTCAGCCCGCGCTTGCCGCGCTCGACGGATCCTTCCCCGCGGTTCGGCGGCTCACCGCCGACCTGCGCCCGACCGTGCGCTCCACCGGCCCGACGATCGACGCCACGCTGCCGCTGCTCGCCCAGCTCAACGGCCTTGTCTCCCGCCCCGAGCTGCGCGGCCTCGTCGCTGATCTGCGCCCGACCATCCCCGCGCTCGCGCGCCTCAACGCGGCGACGGTCCCGCTCCTGCAGCAGGTGCGCCTGGCCTCGAGCTGCCAGAACCAGGTCATCCTCCCCTGGAGCCACGACACGCTGCGCGACCCGAACTTCCCGGCGACCGGCAAGGTCTACCAGGAGGGCGTCAAGTTCCTGCCCGGCGTCGCCGGCGAGAGCCGCTCGGGCGACGCCAACGGCCAGTACTTCAACGTGCTCGCCAGCGGCGGCGCGAACGCGATCTCCTTCGGCAACGGGCTGGTCGGCTCGAGCGTCTTCCCGATCCAGGGCTCCAACCCCCCCAAGCCGAGCACCCGGCCGCCGATCCGGCCCGACGTGCCCTGCGAGACCCAGCAGCGGCCCAACCTGAGCACCACGGTCGGTCCGGCTCCCCAGCAGGCGATGGCGCCGCTGACCAGCCCGTTGGGGCTTCAGCTCATGGCCCGTGACGCGAAGAAGGCCGCTCAGATCAAGCGAGAGCTCGCCAAGGGTCAGCCCGTGCAAGGAGCGCTCGCCAAATGACCGCGATCCGCAAGCAGCTCAAGAACTTCCTGGCGATCATCTTCCTGGTCCTGCTCGCCGCGGTGACGTCGATCTACATCCTCACCCAGGAGCGGCTGCGCATCCCCTTCCTGCAGCCCACCCGGTTCGAGATGAAGGCCGAGCTCTCGACGGCCCAGGCGGTCACGCCGGGCCAAGGTCAGACGGTGAACGTGGCCGGCGTCTCGATCGGCGAGATCGGCGCCGTCGAGCTCAAGGACGGCCGCGCGCTCGTCACGATGAAGATCGACCCCGAGTACAAGACGTTGATCCACCAGGACGCCCAGGCGCTGCTGCGGCCGCGCACCGGACTCAAGGACATGTTCATCGAGATCGACCCGGGCGGTCGCAAGCCCGTGGCCTCCGCGGGCTGGACGATCCCGGTCTCGAACACGATGCCCGACGTCAACCTGGATGAGACCCTCTCCGCGCTCGACTCGGACACCCGCTCGTATCTGAAGCTGCTGCTCTCTGACGCGGGGAACGGTCTGAACGGCCGCGGCGGCGATGTGCGCGACGTCTTCCGCCGCTTCGAGCCGACCCACCGCGACCTGGCCCGGGTGAGCACGGCGGTCGCGGGACGCCGTGCCGACCTCGCCAACCTGGTCAACGTGCTCAACCAGCTCAACACCAAGCTGGCCGGCCGCGGACAGGACCTCACCCAGCTCGTCGGCTCCTCGGCCGCGGTCTTCCGCGCCTTCGCGTCGGAGAACCGCAACCTGAGCCGCACGGTCGCGGATCTGCCCGCCACGCTGCGCCAGACCACGAACACCCTCGGCAAGGTGGAGCGCTTCGCCAAGGTGCTGGGGCCGACCGCCGACACCCTGCGACCCGCCGTGCGCTCCATCACCGCGGCCAACATCGGCATCCGGCCGTTCGCCCGCGCGACCACGCCGATCATCCGGAACCAGATCCGCCCGTTCGTGCGCGAGGCCCGTCCGCTCGTGCGCGACCTGCGACCGGCCGCGCTCGGCCTGGCCCGTTCCACGCCGGACCTGCAGCGCTCCTTTGTGGTGCTCAACCATCTGTTCAACCTGCTCGCCTTCAACCGCGGCAAGGGGCCGAGCGAGGGGCCGTTCGCCTTCGGCGGCCCGGCGCGCAGCTACCTGTTCTGGATCGCCTGGGTCTCCCACCAGACCGAGAACCTCTTCTCCGTCGCCGATGCGCACGGCTCCTTGCGCCCGACCACGCTCGGCGGCACGTGCGAGACGCTGAAGAGCGTCGCCGGCCAGCAGGGCGGCGCGGCGGGCCTGGTCCTCGGGCTGACGCCGATCTTCACCAGCCCGATCGCTTGCGGCCCGGGCTCGAAGGGCAACCCGCTCGTCGGCGCCATTCCTCCCCTTCCCGGCTCCCCGCTGAGCATCAAGCGCTAGGAATACATTCGATGCAGAAGCAAGCCCTCTCCCCCGGCCGCATCCTCGTCACCGTGCTCTTCGCGCTGTCGTGCTTCAGCCTGCTGCTGTTCCTGTGGCTGTCCTTCGGCGGCGCCATTCCCTTCAAGCCCAAGGGCTTCCGCTTCCAGGTCTCCTTCCCGCAGGCGACCCAGCTCGCCATCCAGGCTGACGTGCGCGTGGCCGGCGTCTCGGTGGGCAAGGTGGTCGACAAGAGCCTCGACTCCTCGGGCAACCGAACCCTCGCGACCGTCGAGCTCGGCTCCCAGTACGTGCCGATCCATCGCGACGCGCGCGCCCTCCTGCGCCAGAAGACACTCCTCGGCGAGACCTACGTGGAGCTCACGACCGGCAGCAAGAGCGTTCCGCAGATCCCCGACAACGGCCGGCTCAGCAACGGCCAGGTCGCCCCGCAGGTGCAGTTCGACGAGGTGCTGAACACCTTCGACCCGGGTACCCGGCAGGCCTTCCGCGCCTGGCAGCAGAACCTCGCCAAGGCCTCGGGCGGCCGCGCCCAAGACATCAGCGACTTCCTCGGCAACCTCCCGACGTTCGCCACCGACGCCACGAGCGTTCTCGGCGTCCTCGACGAGCAGCGCAACAACGTGCGCGGCCTGCTGCGCGGCAGCGCGACGACCTTCGCCGCCCTGCGCCAAGGCCAGCTCCAGAACCTGATCCGCAACGCCGCGCAGACCTTCGATGCCACGGCCTCCCAGAACCGCGCGCTGGCCGAGACCTTCAAGATCTTCCCGACCTTCCTCGACGAGTCCAAGTCGACGTTGACGACGCTGAAGACCTTCGCGCTCAACACCGACCCGCTCGTCAAGGACCTCACGCCCGTGGCGCGGGACCTGACTCCCACCCTGCGCGCCGTGAAGGTCCTCTCCCCTGACCTACGGCGCTTCTTCATAAACCTCGGGCCGCTGATCGATGTCTCGCGCACGGGGCTCCCGGCGCTCTCCAAGACACTCCGCGGCTTCCGCCCGCTGCTCGCCCAGCTCGGGCCGTTCACCGAGCAGCTCAACCCGATCCTCGACTGGCTCGGCCTCTACAACCACCAGGTCGCGGACTTCATCGGCTCGGGCGCTTCGGGCCTCGCCAACACCGTCCCGGCGCCCGGCGCGGTCGGCCACTTCCTGCGCCAGTTCAACCCGGAGGGCAGCGAGGACACGCTCACCCGGACGCGGATCGCCACGAACCGCGGGAACACCTACCTCCCGCCGCTCGGCCTCGGGCCCGATACTCAGCGGCATCTGATCTTCCCGAACTTCGACTGCAAGCCCTCGGGCGGCCCGAAGGCCCCGACTCCCGGGCCGACCGGCTCGCCCGCCTGCTTCATCGCGCCCAACATCAACTTCCAGGGCCAGCAGCAGGGCCGCTTCTCCCACGTGGACCCGGCTCACTACCGCCGCGGGCGCTAGCGGATCGGAGTAGGCTCCCCACGATGGTCAGGGTTTCGGAGGGCGACGGCAGTCGGCACGGGGAGCTGGCGGACGAGATCGACCGGCCGGCCGAGGTCTGGGAGCTCCATCGTCGCGGTCCGACCCTGGCCGTGGCCGGTGGCGGGCTGGCGGCCGTGCTCGCGGGGTGCGGGACGGCCAGCGACAAGCAGGGAGCGAGCGGCCAGGGGGCGCGCTCCTCGCCCCCCTCAGCCAGCGGCTCGCAGAGCTCGGACTTCGGGGCCGGCGACGTCGGGATCGTGAACTTCGCCCTCACGCTCGAGTACTTCGAGAGCAACTTCTACAGCCAGGTCCTGAAGTCGGGGCTGGTGAAGGGCCAAGCGGCGAGCTACTTCAAGTCGATCGCCAAGCACGAGAACGACCACGTGGCCGCGCTCGAGGCGACGATCAAGACGCTCGGGGCCAAGACCGCCCCACGGGTCGTCTCGACGATTCCGCTGCGCGACGAGCGCGAGATCGTGCAGATGGCAGCGATGCTCGAGAACATCGGTGCCTCGGCCTATCTCGGACAGGCGGGCAGGGTAAAGGACAAGAACGTGCTCACGGCGGCCCTCTCGATCCACGCAGTCGAGGCCCGGCACGCCGCCGTGCTCAACACCATGGCCGGCAATTCGATCGTGCCCGACGGCGCCTTCGCGCGCGCTTCGGACATGGACACGGTACTGCTCCTCGCCAGCCCCTTCATGAAGATGGCGAACTCGGGATGATGCCCGAGGAGCCCCAGATGCTGGCCGGCGTGGAGATCCACGGCATGACCCGCGGCACCTTTCTCGTGCGCGGAGCACTTGCCGCGTGCGCCGCCTACGGCGCCGCGAGCGTGGGCCCCTGGGTCAACCGTGCGCTTGCCCGTCCGTCGTTCAGCTCGGACACCGACGTGCTCAACTTCGCCCTCACGCTCGAGTACCTCGAGTTGCAGTTCTACGACGAGGCGCTGAAGCGCGTCAACTTGAGCGCGCAGTCCAAGCCGCTCATCGAGCTCTTCGCCGCGGACGAAGCCGCGCACGTGGTGGCGCTCAAGGCGCTGATCCCCAAGATCGGCGGTTCCCCTATCGCGTCGCCTATCTTCAACTTCGACTCCGCGCTCAAGAACGAAGCCACCTTCCTGTCGGTCTCCCAGATGCTCGAGGACACGGGCGTGGGCGCCTACGACGGCGCGGCTCCCCAGATCCAGTCGGCCGAGGTGCTCGGCGCCGCCGGGGCCATCGTGCAGATCGAAGCCCGGCACGCCGCCGCGGTGCGCCTCAAGCGCGGGCAGGATCCCTTCCCGTCCGCGTTCAACACCTCGCTGACCAAGCAGCAAGTCCTCGAGCGCGCGATGCCGCTGGTGCGCACCGCGCCCGTGAGCTGAGCGCGCCCCAGCGCCCACCCTCGCCGGGTTCTCCGGGGCCTGTGGGTATCGCCATCGTCACCCGCGACCGGGTCGAGGACCTTCTCCGGGTCCTCCCGCGGCTCGAGGCTCTGCCCGAGCGCCCGCCGATCGTGGTGGCGGACAACGCATCGAGCGACGGCACGGTGGCTCGGCTCAACGCGCGGCACCCGCGAGTGGAGATCATCGCGCTGAGCGAGAACCGCGGAAGCGAAGCCCGCAACCTCGCGGTCGAGCGCCTCGGAACCCCCTACGTCGCGTTTAGCGACGACGACTCATGGTGGGAGCCCGGTGCGCTGAGCGAGGCTGTGAGTTTGCTCGAGCGCCATCCTTCCGTGGGCGCGCTCGCCGCGCGCGTTCTCCTGGACGGTGGGGGCGCCGAGGACCCGACCTGTCAGCCGATGGCCGAGAGCCCGGTGCCTTCGGCGCGCCCACTGCCCGGGCCGCGTGTCCTTGGCTTCATCGCTTGCGGCGCGGTCGTGCGGCGCGAGGCCTTCCTCGCCGTGGGCGGCTTCCACGCCCGCTACGGCATCGGAGGCGAGGAGCAGCTGCTGGCGATCGACTTCGCCCAGTCGGGGTGGGACATCGCCTATGTCTCGTCTCTCGTCGCGCACCACCGCCCGGCGGCGAGCCGCGACGTCGTGGCCCGGCGCCGGCGAGAAGTGCGCAACGCGCTGTGGTCGGCCTGGCTTCGCCGCCGGGCGCTGGTCGCCCTCGGCCACACCGTGCCCGTCCTCGGCCGGGCTCTGAGCGACCCCGCAGCGCGCCGGGGGCTCCTCGACGCGCTGCGAGGGCTTCCGTGGGTGCTGCGGGAGCGCCGTCCGGTCACGCCGAGCGTGGAGGCGGCGCTCACCGCGCTCGAGTCCGCGTAACGTTCACGGCCCGCGAGAAGACAGGAGGAGCATGTCAGCCCCCAAGACCCAAAAGAGCGAGCAGGAGTGGCGTGAGGAGCTCACGCGCGAGCAGTACGAGGTGCTGCGGCGCAAGGGCACCGAGCGCCCGTTCACCGGCGAATACGTCTCGGTCAAGGACGACGGCATCTACCGCTGCGCGGCCTGCCAGGCGGAGCTGTTCTCCTCGGAGACGAAGTTCGACTCGGGGACCGGGTGGCCGAGCTTCACCGAGCCCGCCGTCGCCGAGCACATCGAGCTGAAGACCGACCGCTCCCTGTTCATGAAGCGCACCGAGGTCCTTTGCGCCAACTGCGGCGGTCATCTCGGGCATGTCTTCGACGACGGCCCCGGTCCGGGGAGCCAGCGCTACTGCATCAACTCCGTCTCGCTCGACCTCGACCGGCGCAGCCCCTGAGCCGGCGGGCGCGTCAGCGCACGAGCTCGGGGAGCGGCTCGAGGACGTCGAGCAGCGCCTCGACGGCCTCGGAGTCGAACTGCGTCCCGGCCCCGCGGAGCAGTTCCGCCCGGGCGCGCTCGGGGCCGATCGCCCGGCGGTAGGGGCGGTCGCTCGTCATCGCCTCGTAGGCGTCGGCGATCGCCAGGATCCGCGCCTCGACGGGAATCTCCTCTCCCCTGCTCGCGCGCGGGTAGCCGCGCCCGTCCGGTCGCTCGTGGTGGGCGAGCACCCACGCGCAGACGTCCTCGAGACCCACGCCGGCGAGCAGGCGGGCGCCGGTCTCCGGGTGCTTGCGCATCTCGAGCCATTCGGCGTCGTCGAGCGGACCAGGCTTCTGCAGGATCGCGTCGCTCACCGCGATCTTGCCCACATCGTGGACCATGCCGGCCAGCCGCACGCGCTCCACGCGCTCCTCGGAGAGGCCGAGCCGGCGCGCCGTCAGCTCGGCGTAGCGCCCGACGATTTGAGAGTGGCGGGCCGTGCCCCCGTCGCGCAGGTCGAGCGCCTCGGCGAGGGTGACCACGGTCGCGATCTGCATGCCCGGGCGGGTCTCGTTCGTCGTCGTCTCCGAGACGCTGCGGAGTCCCGGATGGTAGATGACCGAGCGGTTGCGCCCGAGATGCTTGGCGGAGTAGAGCGCCTCGTCGGCGGCGCCCAGGGCGGCGTCGGGATCACCTACGACGTGCGGAAGGACCGCAATCCCGAACGAGATCGTGAGCAGCAGCGACTCGTGGGCGAAGGCCTCCTGCACGGCGCAGCGAGTGCGCTCGGCGAACAGGTAGGCCTCGTGGCCGTCCGCGCCCGGCACGAGCAGGGCGAACTCCTCGCCGCCGATGCGGGCCACCACGTCGATCCGCCGGCTCTGCTCTCTGAGCACCCGCGCGAGGGTGAGCAGGGCCCGATCGCCGAACCCGTGGCCGAAGCGGTCGTTGAGTCGCTTGAAGCGGTCGAGATCGCCGACCAGGAGCGCGAGCGGCACGCCGTCGCGGCGCGAGCGCTCGAGCTCGGTGGCGAAGTGCTCGTGAAAGCCGCGCCGGTTGAAGAGACCGGTGAGCGGGTCGGTGCGAGCCGCCTCGCCGAGGTCGGCGACCGCCTCCGAGAGCCGGCTCACGAGCCGCTCGACGCGACTACGAAGAAGGCCGACGAAGACCCCGGTGACCGCGACGGTTCCGATCGTGATGAGCCAGCGCTCGACCGCGTCGGGCGGCGTCATCGCGGCCAGCACGACCGCGTAAATGGCACCGGTCAGCGCAATCTGCCCCGCGGCGGCGCGTGGCGGCAGGAAATAGGCGGCGTCCAGAGCGATCCACACGTAGAACAGCGCGTAGACGCTCGTGCCCTGCGCGGTGGCGTAGATTCCGAGGCTGAGAAGGACGGTCGAGGCGCCGAGCGCCGCCGGCAGCGCCCAGGACGGCAGAGCGGCTCCCCGCAGCGTGAGTGCCAGGCCGACGAGCGCACCGATCGCGATGACGAGGTAGACGAGCGGCTGATCCTCGGCTGCGGGCTGGGGCAGGAACATCGAGACGGCCGCGAGCAGCGCGCCGGCGAGGTAGAGCAGGCCGAGCAGCCGCGCCATCACCCGAGGAGAGGTGACCGCATCGCCTCCGTGCCCTTCGGGCAGCAGGCGCCGTTCCAGGGAATGAACCCACCGTTGCACTTTCGGTGTATCGGCCGCGGGCGGGGCGCACTATAGGCGCGGAAATCAGCCCGAGGCGTCGAGCGCGGCGTTGACGAGCGCGTCGGCCCGGGCGTTCTGAGCCCGCGGCACCGTGCGCACGCTCCAGCGCCCAAAACGTCCGAGCTCGGCCCGCGACTCGGCGTGCAGGGGCCGGAGCCCCGCATGCTTGACCTTGTAGAGACCCTGGACCTGCTTGGCGACGAGCTCGGAGTCGCCCACGACCTCGACCTCGTCGGCGCCGAGCGCGCGAGCGCGCGCCAGGCCGAGGAGGAGCGCGCGGTACTCGGCGACGTTGTTCGTGGCCACGCCGATCATCTCGGAGGCCTCTTCGAGGAGCTCTCCGTCGGCCGCCGAGATGACCGCGCCGATCGCCGCGGGGCCGGGGTTGCCCCGCGCGCCGCCGTCGACGTGCACGACCAGCTTCACCGTGGAGGCTCGCCCTACCCGCCGGCGGTGGAGGGCAGCTCGCCCGGGATCCGCGCGCGCCGCCGATCGCGGATCTCGCGCTTGCCCCCGGGCGGGGCGCCGCGCTCCCGGCGCTCGGCGCGTCGGCGGTCGACGATGACCTTCACGCCCGGGTCGTCTTCGTAGTAGCGCGTGAGCCGGTCGAGGAGCTCGGGCGCGAGCGCCTCGGGCACGACGCAGTAGATCATCGTGTGCTCCCGGCCGCCACGCCCGGGATCCTACTTCTCGCCCACGGCCAGCGCCAGCGCGCCGTACTCGTCGACGGCTGCGTTGGCGATGCGGTCCTCGTCCGACAGGTCGATGACCTCATACCCCTGCTCGGCCTGGCGCACCGTCGGGCGATCGTCGGCGAGCTCGACCTCGTAGCGGTACCAGCAGAGCTCCCAGACCACCGCGATGGAGATGAGCGTCGCCCGTTCGGCCAGCGGGCGCGCCGTCACGGAAGGTGCCCCGAGCGAGCGCGCGACACCGGCCACGGTGCGCGTGTGCTCGCTCGCGTTGAAGAGCTCGATCGCCGCGGCGACCTTCTGCTCGTCGCCCGTCGGCACCGCGCGGATGTTGCGCCGCTCACGCCCGGGCGCGGCCTCGCTCGTCGCCGACGGGCGCTCGGGCACGGGCCGCGACTCGCGGTGAGCCTCCGTGCCGTTCTCCCCGCCGCCGGTCGGGCGCCGGCGGGGGCGCAGCCGGCCGAGCAGGGAGCGGCCACGCTCGCCGGCGGGAGGAGCGGCGCGCTCGAGTCGCGCGTCCTCGCGGATCCACCCCTCGTGCTGTGCGCGCGAAGCGCACAGCTCGCACACCTCCCGCCGCGAAGCGCCGGCGAGGTAGGTGTCGATCCGTTCCCCCCGGAGGACGGTGCGCCCGCAGACGTCGCAGTCGAGCTGCTGGTGCATGGTGCGAACGTCCCGTGAGACCATCGGTTTCGAGCCTAGCAGGGGCTTCGGTGCCGTCCGCGAGGAGCCGAGGCGCGGCGGGCGGCTACGCGCCGCTAGGCCTGCTGCGGCTTCCGGGCCTGCTCCACGACCCGAGCCGCGAGATGCCTGGGCACCTCTTCGTAGCGGGCAAGCTCCATGGTGAACTCGCCCTGGCCGCCCGTGATCGAGCGTAGGTCGGGCGCGTAGGAGAGCATCTCGGCCATCGGCACCTCGGCCATGACCTCCGTCAGTCCGCCGACCGGCTCCATCCCGAGCGGCCGGCCGCGGCGGGAGTTCAGATCGCCGATGACGTCGCCCACTGAGTCCTCGGGAGTCGACAGCGTGACGCGCATGATGGGCTCGAGCAGGACGGGCGCGGCCTGCTCGAGCGCCTGCCTCATCGCCAGGGAGCCGGCGAGCTTGAAGGCCATCTCCGAGGAGTCGACGGTGTGGTAGGAGCCGTCGTAGAGCCTGACCCGCACGCCCCTCACGGGGTAGCCGGCGACCGTTCCGTGCTGCATCGCCTCACGCACGCCCTTCTCCACGGCGGGGATGAACGAGGTGGGGATCACGCCGCCCTTGATCGCGTTGACGAACTCGAGCTCGGTGCCGTCCTCGAGCGGCTCGAGCTCGATGTGACAGTCGCCGAACTGACCCCGACCACCCGACTGCTTCTTGTGACGTCCGTGCGCTCGAGCGGCCTGGCGGATCGTCTCGCGGGAGGGCACGCGAGGCGGTTTGAGCGTCACCGCCGCCCCGAAGCGAGAGCGCAGGCGCTCGACGATCACCTCCACGTGCACGGGCGAGAGTCCGGCGACGATCTGCTCGCCGGTCTGCGGGTCGCGGTGCAGGTCGATCGTTGGATCCTCCTCCTGCAGACGGCGCAGCGCCGTGAAGACCTTGTCCTCGTCGCCCTTGCTCGCAGGCTCCATGGCGAAGGCCATGACCGGAGGCGGGAGGGAGATCGTGGGCATCGAGATGGGCTCGTCGCGGGCGGCGAGCCAGTCGCCGGCTCGGGTCTCCTTGAGCTTGGCCACCGCGCCGATGTCGCCCGGGCCGAACTCCTCCGCGTGGCCCTGCTCACGGCCCTCGAAGGTGAGGAGCTGGCCGATCCGCTCCTTGACGTGCGCGCGGGTGTTCAGCACGGGCGAGTCGTGGTGCAGGGTGCCCTGGTAGACGCGGAAGAGGTTGATCCTTCCGGCGAAGGGATCGGCGCGGGTCTTGAAGACGTAGGCGAAGAGCTCGGCGTCCTCGTCGGGGCGCAGGGTGAGCCCACCGACCTCGAGCCCGCCGTGCTTGACCGGCGAGGGCAGATCCTCGACGATCGCGTCGAGCAGCCGGTTGGTGGCGAGGTTCCGGGTGGCCACCCCGCAGGTCACCGGGAACAGCCGCCCGTGGTTCGTGCCCTCCTTGAGCGCCCCGACGATCTCCTCGTGGGATATGGGCTCGCCCTCGAGGTAGCGCTCCATGAGCGCGTCGGAGCTCTCGGAGACCTCGTCCATGAGCTTCTCGCGGTACTCCTCGGCCTGCGGGCGGAGCTCCTCGGGGATCGGCGTCTCGCAGGCGCTCACGCGAGAGGAGCCCTCGTAGAGGTAGGCCTTCATGTCGATCAGGTCGATGACGCCGGAGATCTCGTGCTCGGCGCCGATCGGGATCTCCGTGGCCACGACATGCGCACCGAAGGCAGCCTTCAGCGCGTCGAGCGTGCGAAAGAAGTCCGCTCGCTCGCGGTCGAGCATGTTCACGAACAGCAGGCGGGCGAGGTCGAGCTCGGCCGCGCGCTGCCACAGTCGCGTGGTGGAGACCTCGACGCCCATCACCCCGTTGAGCACGAAGATCGCCGACTCGCAGACGCGCAGGGCACCGAGGGCGTCGGCGGCTCGCCGGGCGTGTCGATCAGGTTCACCTTGCGCTCCATCCACGTAAACGACGTGAGCGCGGCCGAGATCGAGGTCTGACGCGCCTTCTCGTCGGGGTCGGAGTCCGAGACCGTGGTGCCGTCGGGCACCGAGCCCATCCGGCTCACCGCCTCGGCCTCGAAGAGGAGCGCCTCGTGCAGCGAGGTCTTTCCCGTGCCCCGGTGTCCGACCAGGGCGACGTTGCGAATCCTGTCGGCGGCGGTGTGCATGCCTCGCGGCTCCTCTCCTCGCTGGCGGGCACCGCCGCCCGCGCGGACCGCCGGCCGCCAGGCCGGGCGGTGAGAGCAGCGGTGAGGCGAGATTACCGCGCCGCGCAAGCGCGCCGCGCGCTCAGACCTGCACTTCTTCCCCCAGTCGGGAGCGCAGGCGCAGCACCGCCTTGGTGTGGAGCTGGGAGACACGCGACTCGGTCACGCCGAGCACCTCGCCGATCTCGCGAAGGGTCAGGTTCTCGTAGTAGTAGAGGGCGACCACGAGCTTCTCGCGCTCGGGCAGGCGCGCGATCGCGTCGGCCACGCGATCCTTGAGCTCGGTGGCGTCGATGAGCTGCTCGGGGTCGGGCGCGTCCGGGTCGTGGATCGTGTCGAGCAGCGAGATCTGGTCGCCGCTCGAGTCCGAGACCGTCCACATCTCGTCGAGCGCGGCGATCGTCGAGTTGGAGATCTGCAGGAGCGCGTCGTGGAAGTCGCTCACCTCCATGCCGAGCTCCTTGCACATCTCCTCGTCGTTGGGCGCGCGCTGGAGCTTGTGCTCGAGCTTGGCGTTGACCCGCTCGATCTCCCGGGCCCGCGCGCGCACCGACCGCGGGACCCAGTCGAGCGAGCGCAGCTCGTCGATGATCGCGCCCCGGATGCGCGGGATCGCGTAGGTCTCGAACTTGATCTCGCGCGCGAGATCGAAGCGTTCGATCGCCGTGATCAGCCCGAGCAGGCCATAGGAGATGAGATCGGCCTCGTCGACGTGGGCGGGGAGCCCCGCGCTCATCCGCCCCGCGACGTACTTGACGAGCGGCGAATAGGCGACGACGAGACGCTCACGAGCCCGGTCCTCCCCCGTCGCCTTGTAGCGGCGCCAGAGGTCCTTGAGCTCGATCGCTTTGACGTTCGTTTCCAGCAGTGCCTCCTCGTAGCCGGCTCCCGGGCGCCCTTCAGGCCCGGGGATGACTCCGGGTGTAGGCGGATCGGAGCCGGGCGGACTCTACCCGAGTGTACGTCTGCGTCGTGGAGATGGAGGCGTGGCCGAGAAGCTCCTGAATCGAGCGCAGGTCGGCCCCGCCCTCGAGCAGGTGGGTCGCGAAGGAGTGGCGCAGCGCGTGGGGGAAGACGCGGCCGCTCACCCCCGCCTGGCGCGCCCAAGCCCGCAGGCGGCGCCGCACGTCCGAGGTCGAGAGGCGGCGACCGGACTTCGAGAGGAAGAGGGCGCGCTCGGGAAGAGCGGCGGCGAGCACCGGGCGCCCGAGCCGTACGTAGCGGTCGAGGGCCGCGAGCGCGTGCTCACCGGTGGGCACGATCCGGGTCTTTGCGCCCTTGCCCTCCACCCGGACCTCCTCGGCGTCGTAGCGGACGGAGTCGACGTCGAGCGAGACGAGCTCCTCCGCGCGCAGACCGGCGGCGTAGGCGAGCTCGAAGAGCGCGCGGTCGCGCAGCTCGAGCGGCGTACCGGCCGGAATCCGATCGAGCAGCACGGCCACCTCGTCCGTCTTGAGCGCCCGCGGCAGCCGCTCGCCGCGGCGCGGCGCCGCGAGCAGATCAGCGGGGTTCTGCGCGATCTCGCCGTGCTCGAGCAGCGTGCGAAAGAAGGCACGCAGCGCCGCGAGCTTGCGCGCCACGGTGGAGGGGGCTCGGCCGTGCTCGGAGAGCGCTGCGAGGTAGCGGCGCAGCACCCGCGGAGTGATCGACGCCGGGTCGTGCCCGTGCGCGTCGGCCCACGCCGCGAACTGGCCGAGATCGGTCGCGTAGGCACGGCGCGTCTTCTCGGCCGCCCCTCGCCGGCGGGAGTCATCCGCGAAGCGTGCGAGCGCCTCCAGCCAGGCCGGGCTCGGGGGTCGGCTAGCCTCGGTGAGGATGGGCGCCTTCTTCATCGACACCGAGACCGGTCACATCGCAACGCAGCACCAGCTCATCGCCGCCGGGCTCGCACCCTCGGACCTTCCGCCCTCGCGCCCGTGGTTTCGCATCCAGGGCACGGGCGACGCGACGACGCTGTGGTACGCGGTCATGCGCAAGCACACGAGGGGAATCTTCATCGGCACCCTGACTATTCGCCACGGAGAAAACCATGCCTCTCTGCTGGGCAAGGGCTGGGAGGAGGTGCCGGTCGCGGAGATCGGCGCCGGCCTTCCCGACACCGCTGCGGAGCGCGGTGGCTGAGCCCGGAGCTCAGGCGATGTAGATGAGCGACCCGTACGGCACGCGACCGAAGAGCTCGATCACGTCGGGGATCGCCATGCGGATGCAGCCGTGGGAGGCAGCGGAGCCGAGCGAGCCGGTCTCCGCGGTGCCGTGGATGCCGGCTCCGCCGGTGATCCCGATCCAGCGCGCCTTGAGGGGATCCTGCGGACCGGGCGGAATCGTCTGGCCGGCGAGCGAGCCCGCCCACGAGGAGTTCGGCACGTGCCAGACGGGATCGATCTGCTTGTCCTGGACCGGATAGAGCCCGGACGGCGTCTCGAGCCCCTGGCGTCCGACGGCGATCGGGTAGCTCTTGGCCATCTTGAGGTGCTTGAAGAGCCTCAGGGTGAAGTTCGCGCGGTCGATGGTGACCACGGTCGGGTAACGGCGCGAGAGCTGCGAGGTAGTGATCTTCGGGCGCAGGACCCGGGTGCGCACGCGCACTCGGCGCGCGGAGGCGCCCCGGCGCAGAAGCGCGGCCTGCACCTCGGTGCTCAAGCGCCGACGATCGACGGCGAGGCCGGTGTGCCCGGGCACTTCCCCAAGGCCGGCGGCCGCGAAGGAGACGGACGCGTTGCGCGGCGCGCGGTCGAGCGAGTCGCCCACCCGGCGCACGAGCCGGTCGACCGCGGCGTGCGAGTAGACGATTCGCGGCTGCAGGTTCGCGTCGAGGCGACCCCCGCCGATGCCGCGCTCGACCCGCGCGAAGATCGAGCCGTCGCGGCTACGGGCCAGGCCCTCGGCCACGGAGCCGTCGATGTCCACCCGCAGACGCGCCTCCCGGGGGGTCAGCGTATAGCGCCTGGCCCCGTGGGTGACCACCACCGGATGACGCAGCGACGCAAGAAAGCGATGAGAGAGCCGGGCGCGCGCCTGGCTCTCGTGCAGTCCCCCGACGTCCACCCCGGCCACGCTGACGCCCTTGGCGATGACGCTTCGCTGACCCTGGTCATAGACGTAGACACCCACCGCTCCGCCGACGAGGACGAGCAAGAGACCTGCTACGAGGATGAAGCCGCGAGCACGCATAGGAGGGGGTACGCACGAGACATGATAAGGGTTCACTCACCGGCACACAACCGGTGCAACGCCGGTTGCCCGCGCGGCCGCCCGGTTCAGGGCGACGCGGTGCGGCCACGGCGCTCGCGTGCTCGGTCGATCGCGCCGAGCACCGTCGTGCGCCCCCGGTGGGCGGCCTCGTGTCGGCGCAGGTCCTCGAGGTCGGCGAGCTCGAGCGAGGGAAGGATCGCGATGACCTCTTCGGCCTTCAGGTCCTCGTAGGCGGCGAGGTCGCTCGTCGGCGAGGGCTCGGTCGCGGCGGCGCCGCGACCTGCTCGAGACCCGTTGCCGGCGGGAGCCGAGGCGTCGAGGGCGACGAGCGCTCGACGCAGCTCCTCGATCTGCTCGGGTGACGGACGCCAGTCGCGCCCGACGCCGGAGCCCCGCGCGCGGACGCTCGGGCTCCGGCGCAGGAACTCCTCGACCTCCCGCTCGTAGCGATACGGCGTGCCGGCCGAGCGCTTCACCGGCTCGACCCGCTCATCGGCGCGGTAGGCGGCGATCGCCTCGCGCGTCGTGTATCGGTAGCGGTAGCCGGCCGCCTTGAGCCGGCGGTTGTCGAGGCCGCGCCCGAAGCGGAGCTGGCGCACGAGCTCGGGGGGAAGCCGCAGTCCGGTGCGCCGCAGCCCATCCACGGCGATCCCGGTCCCCCAGGGGGGCAGCACGGGCAGAGTCCTCTTGTCGAGACCGTCGAGGACCTCCGAGAGCGCTAGCACCCCGTCGCCCGCGGCGTTGTAGACCCCCGGCAGGTCGTTGCGCACGGCGTGCTCGAGGCAGCCGACGATGTCGTCCTCGTGGATGAACTGATAACGCGGGTCGAAGCCGAGGATCGTGGGCACCACCGGCAGCCCGAAGAGCACGGTGTGAGAGGTGCGCAGCCCGATGCCGATTCCGTTGGCGAAGCGCAGCACCGTGACCGAGACGTCGGGGCGCTGCACGGCGAAGTCGTGCAGCGCCTTCTCGACCTCGACGATGTCCTTCTCGATCGGGGTACGCGCTGGGTGCGGGCGCTGCATCTCCTCCGTGAAGAACGCGGGGTCGTCCTGCTCGCAGCCGTAGTAGTGCGCGGAGGACTTGAAGACGAACTTGCGCACGGGCGAGTCGGACCCGGCGCACGCGGCGAGGATGTTCATCGTCCCGATGACGTTGTTCTCGTGGGCCTTCTTCGGGGAGGTGGTGGCCGAGTCGACGACGAGGCGGGTGTCGATCACCGTGTCCACCTCGGCGGCCTGCACGATCCGGCGGATCAGGCCGTGCTGGGTGCCCACCCGTACGAACTCCGTGCGCTCGAGCTCGACCCGCGGCTCCTCGGAGTCGACTCCGATGATCGCCTCGACGCCCGGCTCGCGCTCGAGCGCCTGGGCCAGGCGCCCGCCCCAGTACGTCGAGAGCCCGGTGAGAAGGATGCGGCGGGAGTCCACGGGCTCGAGAGCTTGCCTATCCGAGCCACACGCTGCGGCGCGCGGCGATCATCTCGTAGAGCTCAGCCTGGATGAGCGCCCGGACGTCGTGCGCGACCGTCTGCACGAGGCCCTTGTCTAGCCACGGCTCATCGCCCATGTCGTCCGTGGGCACCGGCTCGAGGAAGCGGATCGTGAACTTCGCGGGGAGGTAGCCGGCCATGCCGAGAAGTCCCAGGTGGGGGAAGGTCGGGGTGAGCGGGAAGTACAGCAGCCCCGTCACCCTCTGCAGCAGCTTGAGCTGCGCGAAGACCGGAGCCGCCTCCTCGGCGCCCAGCACCGCCACCGGGACGATCGGGGCGCGCGCGCGCATGGCCGCCTCGACGAAGCCCCCGCGCCCGAAGCGGCGCAGGCGGTAGCGATCCTTGACCGTCTTCTCGGTGCCCTTGCGGCCTTCGGGGAAGACCAGCACGAGCTCACCCTCGTCGCAGAGCAGCCGGTGGACGTTGGCGGGGTGCGCGGCGACGCCGCCGATCTTCTGGATCAGCATGGAGAAGCCCGGATACCCCTTGAAGAAGTGCTCGACGGTGAGGTGCACGGGACGCGGACGCGCGTGCTCCTCCCTGATCGCCTTGACGATCATCGCCCCGTCGGGCGGGAGCGCTCCGGCATGGTTGGAGACGAGCAGCGCGCCGCCGCGCGCGGGCACGTTCTCGATTCCCTCGACCGTAACCCGGAACCAGTAGCGGTAGAGGAACTCCGAGACCGTGCGATCGAGGAACCCCTCCACCCGCTCCGAGCGCCCCCAGTCGGTGACCTGGCGCTCGGGCTCGACGCCGGGGAGGAACTCGCGCAGATCGCCCCGGGCCGCGGGTAGCTGTGGGACGCCGCGGGCGCGGCGCTCCCCCTCAAGGCCCTCCTCCGCGGACTCCTCCTCCCGCAGCGTGGTGCGGCGCTCCGTTGCCACGGGCCGATTCTGCCAGGTTCTAGCGCGCGCCCGTCGAGGAGCGCACGGGCGCGGAGTCGAGCACCGGCGCCAGGAGCGCGGCGAGCTCGGGCCACGAGTCGGCGCAGAGCACGTCCTCCTCCTCGCAGACGTCGCGATTCCACGGGTGGCGGAGCGTGGCGGGCACGATGCCCTGCTCGAGCGCCCGCTCGATGTTGCGCGGGGAGTCGTCGATCAGGACGCCGATCCCGATCTCCGCGCAGCGCGTGATCTTGTCGTAGGAGCAGTAGAGCTCGTCGTAGGGCAGCCCGATCTGCTCGAGCCAGGTCGTCGTCGCGCCGTGCGCACCCTGCGCGCGATGGCTCGTGACGTGGATGAAGTGCCCCTGCTCGTGCCAGCGGGCGACGGCGTCGACCGCGCCGGGATAGGGCTCGGCGGCAAGCACGTTCTCCTCCCGATGGGTCTCCTGCACGAGCGCCAGCACCTGCTCGGGGCGAAGCCGGGTGATCTCCCAGCGCTTCTGCTCGCCGTAGGGCAGCTCGACACCGAAGCGGCGACGCGCGGCGGCGGCGAACCCGTCCCAGTAGTGGTGCAGGGTGGAGTCGATGTCGATGGCGATCCGCACGCTTGCCCTAGGGTAGTTGGCGGCCATGGGCACCGTCACGCCGTCCCCTTCCCGCGCCGAACGCGATCGCTACGGCGCGTCCGGGCGCTCCGCGTGGCTCGACGTCGACTGGCGCGAGCACCAGCGCTGGGTCAGCATCGCGGGCACCCCCCTCAACGTGGTCGAGATGGGCTCTGGGCCGCCGCTCGTCTTCATTCACGGCCTCGGCGGCTCGTGGACGAACTGGCTCGAGAACATCCCCCACTTCGCGCGCACCCACCGGGTGATCGCCCTGGACCTCCCTGGGTTCGGCGCCTCGCCCGAGGACGGCACGGAGACCTCGATCAAGCGCTACGCCGAGCTGCTCGACGCACTGTGCCACGAGCTGGGCATCGAGCGCGTCGTCGTCGTGGGCAACTCGATGGGCGGCTTCATCGGTGCGGAGCTGGCGATCTCCTTCTCCACGCGCGTCGAGCGCCTCGTGCTCGTCTCCGCGGCCGGCCTCGACTCCGAGCACCGGCGCCGGGAGCCGCTGGTCCTCGGCGCGCGAATCGGCAAGCTCGGCGCCGCCTGGGTGGGGTCGAAGTCCGACGTGCTCACCGCGCGCCCGCGGATGCGCCGGCTCATCGCCTCGGGCGTCGTGCGCCACCCGCACAAGCTCTCGGCGCCCCTGATGACCGAGCAGATCCGTGGCACGGGCAAGCCCGGCTTCGTCGCGGCGCTCGACGCGCTCCTCGGCTACCCGATCCGCGACCGGCTCGAGAAGATCGAGTGCCCGACGCTGATCGTCTGGGGACGCAACGACATGCTCGTCCCCGTCCGGGACGCCGACGACTTCGAGCGCCACATATCCCGCAGCCGAAAAGTGATCTTCGACGACACCGGCCACGTGCCGATGCTCGAGCGTCCGGCGCGGTTCAACGCGGTGGTGGAGGAGTTCCTGAACGAGTAGGGGCGCGGCCGGGGGGCGCGCTCAGACCGTGACGGCGCCCTCGGCGGCACTGCCCACGAGCTTGGCGTACTTGGCCAGCACGCCGTCGTGGTCGCCGTTCTGCGGCGCGGTGTAGGCGGCGACGCGCGCGGCGATCTCCTCTTCGGCGAGGGCGACGTCTAGGCGGCGTTCGTCGACGTCGATTGTCACCTCGTCGCCGTCGCGCACCGCGGCGATCGGGCCGCCGCGCGCCGCCTCGGGGGCGACGTGGCCGGCCATGAAGCCGTGGGTGGCGCCCGAGAAGCGCCCGTCGGTGATGAGCGCGACCTCCTCGCCGAGCCCCTCCCCCACGAGCGCGGCGGTGACCGCGAGCATCTCGCGCATCCCCGGTCCTCCGGCCGGACCTTCGTTGCGAATGACCACCACGTCGCCCGCCTCGATCCGGCTCGCGGTGACCGCGGCCATCGCGTCCTCCTCGGACTCGAACACGCGAGCGGGACCGACGTGGCGGCGGCGCTCGTGGCCCGCGAGCTTGACCACGCAGCCGTCGGGCGCGAGGTTGCCGCGCAGGATCGCCAGGCCGCCCGTGGGCTTGATCGCATCAGACAGCGGCCGCACCACTCGCTGGCCGTCGGTCTCGTGGGCGCCCCGCGCGAGCTCGCCGATGCTCTGCCCGGTGACCGTCGGTGCGTCGGGGTGCAGCAGGCCGGCCTCGAGCAGGCGGTCGAGCAGGACGGGGATGCCGCCGGCGCGATAGAGGTCGACGGCGACGTAGGCGCCACCCGGCTTGAGGTCGCACAGCAGCGGCGTGCGCTCAGAGATGCGGTCGAAGTCATCGACGTCGAGGGGCACGCCGGCCTCGCGGGCGACGGCGAGCAGGTGCAGCACGCCGTTGGTCGAGCCGCCGCTCGCGGCGATCGCGGCGATCGCGTTCTCGAGCGACTCTTTGGTTATGAGCTCGCTCGGGCGCTGCCCGCGGTGGAGCACGTCCATCACGAGGCTGCCGGCCTCGCGCGCCACGTCGCCCTTGCTCGCGTCCATCGCGGGCACCATGCCCGAGCCCATCGGCGAGATCCCGAGCACCTCGAAGGCCATCGCCATCGTGTTGGCGGTGAACTGGCCGCCGCACGCGCCCGCACCGGGAGAGGCGGCCTCCTCGAGCGCGGCGAGCTCCTCATCGCCGATCTTGCCCGCGGCGTGCGCGCCCACGGCTTCGAAGACGTCCTGGATCGTCACGTCGTGTCCGTCGTAGGTGCCCGGAGCGATCGAGCCGCCGTAGAGCATCACCGCGGGAACGTCAAGGCGCGCGAGCGCCATGACCGTGCCGGGGATCGTCTTGTCACAGCCGGACAGGGCGATGACGGCGTCGAAGAGGTGGCCGCGGCCGACGAGCTCGATCGAGTCGGCGATCACCTCGCGCGAGACGAGCGAGGTCTTCATCCCCCTCGTGCCCATCGTGATCCCGTCGGAGATGGCGATCGTGTTCAGCTCCATCGGCGTGCCGCCGGCCGCCCGGATGCCCTCCTTGACCCGGGCGGCCAGCGCGCGCAGGTGGAAGTTGCACGGCATCGTCTCGATCCAGGTCGAGGCGACGCCGACGAGGGGCTTGGCGAGGTCTTCGGCGCTGAAGCCGATCCCGTGGAGGTAGGAGCGCGCGGCCGCCCGCTCGGGGCCCTCGGTCAGGGCCCGGGAACGGTGCTTGGGGTCAAGGGCGCCGTTCTCGCTCATCGCGCGAGCACCATATCGAGTGGCCGCTGCGGGATCTGCAGCGGTCGGGGGCGCTCAGGACTGCGGGACGCCCCCGCCGGGGCGGTGCTCCAGGCGGGCTCGCTCTCGCTCCCACTGCCCGAGGCGCCAGAGATCTCGCTTGACGAGCTTCGGATCGACCTGACGACCCGGGAGGTGGAGGTTGGCGGTGCTGATGAGTCGTCGCTCGTCGCCAGTGAGCGCCATCCACTTGGCCAGGACGTCGTCGGAGTCGGGAAGCCGCACGCTCCCGTAGGGACGGGTCTCATCGGGGAACTGGACGCAGTACTCGCTCAGCAGCCGGTGCGTCTGCGGGAGGTAGGCGACGATCGGCTTGTGCGGATAGATCAGGTAGGCGTAGGGAGCCCCACCCGTACCCGTCTGCCGGTCAGGACCCTCGGCCTGCATCCCCCAGACGCGCAGGAAGCCGAGGTCGCGGTACATGTCCCACTCCTCGGCGTTCACGCACGACTTGAGCAGGGCGCGAGCCCGCTGCTCGGCGCGGAGCTCACGTCCGGGGTCGTAGCCGGGCGTCGGCGCCAGCCGGCGGCGTGCGCGGCGATGCTCGAGCGCTTCCTCGATACGGGGGAGCATCACCTCGGAAAGCAGCGCGATGACGACGACGAGCGTGGCACCGAGGGCGAGCAACATACGCGCGCGCCCGTGAGCTCAGCAGCCGCCGGCGGCGCGCGGAAAGAAGATCACGCGCTCGGCGTCACGGGGAACGTCATCGAAGCGGCGAGCGATCTGCGCTTGGCGCCGACCCGCGGTGCCCGTGAGCGGTACGGCCGCCCACATGCCCTCCTCGAGCTGCCGGCGGAACTCGGCGATCAACTCGGCCTCGTCCTCCTGTACCTCGACGTCGCCCTCGGCGAGAAGCACCTCGCCGTGTCCGGGCTTCATTCGCAAGAGCTTCATGTCTCGATTATGTCAGAGGAGAGCGCGACTCCGCGTCGCCTGTGCGCGGCAACGTCGAGCGCGTCGACCGGGCCGGGACCGCGACCCACGTCGCGCAGGCCCCGGTGAACCGCTTCCCCCGCCAGCGCCCGGGCGGCGTGAGCGGCTTCGAGAGGGTCTAGGCCAAGCGCGAGATGGGCGGCGAGCGCGGAGGAATGCGTGCAGCCGGACCCGTGCGCGGCCCCGTCGGGGTGGCGCTCCCCCGCGATCTCGACCCGCCGCTCGCGATCGAGGAAGAGGTCCACCGCCTCGGCGCGGTGCCCGCCCGTGAGGACCACCGCGGCGGAGCCGAGCTCCAGCACCGCGCGGGCGAGCCCCTCGGGCGCTTCGGGCTTGCCCGCGAGGACTTCGGCCTCCGTCGTGTTCGGCGTGAGCACGGTGGCGCGCGGAATCAGGAGACGGACGAGTGCCGCTCGCGCGTCGGCGTCGAGCAGCGTGGCACCCGACTCGGCGACCATGACCGGGTCGATCACCACGGGCACCTCGGCCCCGAGCTCCGCCAACGCCACGGCTACCGCCTCGACCGTCTCCGCGTTCCCGAGCATCCCGACCTTGACGGCGTCGACGCCGAGGTCGCCGGCCACCGCGCGCACCTGCGCGAGGATCATCTCCGGCGCGACCGCCGACACCGCCGAGACACCAACCGTGCTTTGGGCGGTGAGCGCGGTGATGGCCGTCATCCCGTGCACGCCGCAGGCCGCGAAGGCCTTGAGGTCGGCCTGGATGCCGGCCCCTCCTCCGGAGTCAGAGCCGGCGATCGACAGGACGCACGGCGTGCGAGCAGGTGCGCTCATCGTCGTCGAGGGTACGCCCCGCCGCGCGGCCGGCGTTGCGCCGGCCCCGAAGCGAGCGTCAGCTCACGGGCACATAGCGACCTCCCGCGACCCGGCGGACGTAGCCGAGCAGCTCGAGCTCCCCGAGCCCCGCAAACGCCGCGTCGAGCTCGACGCCTGCCGCCGCGAGCGCCTCGAAGGAGTCCCGGCCGTCGGCCACGGCGTCGAGCAGGCCGCGCAGCTCGGGAGAGAGCGGCTCACGGGCATCGGCGGCCTCCAGGCGCACCGTCCCGGCGTCGAAGAGCACGTCGAGCACGTCCTGGGCGTCGCGGATCGGCGGGGCGCCGTCCACCAGCAGCGCGTTCGTGCCGGCCGCCTGGGGCGCGGTGACCCGCCCGGGAACCGCCAGCACGTCGCGACCCGCCTCCGCGGCGAGGGAAGCCGTGATGAGCGAGCCGGACCTCTCGCCGGCCTCGACCACCAGCACCGCCCGGGCGAGGCCGGCGATGAGCCGGTTGCGCGCCGGGAAGGACCAGCGGCGAACCCCCGTGCCCGGCGGCATCTCCGAGACGACGGCGCCGCTCGCTCGTATGAGCTCGTGCAGGCGGCGCTTGCTCGCCGGGTAGGCGCGCTCGGGGCCGCCCGCGAGCACGGCGACCGTCGGTCCGGCGACCTGGAGCGCGCCGGCGTGCGCCGCGGAGTCGATGCCGAGCGCCATGCCACTGAGGACCGTGAGCCCCGCGGCCGCGAGACCGCGCCCGAGCGCAGTGGCCACCTCGATCCCGTAGACCGACGCGCGGCGCGCGCCCACGATCGCCACCGTAGGACGTCCGACGAGCTCGAGGAACCGGTCGAGCTCGCCGGCGACGTGGAGCACGGCAGGCCGGTCGAGCAGATCCTTGAGCTGCGAGGGATAGCGCTCGTCGCAGACACAGAGAGCGTCGACGCCGGCGGCGCGACAGCGCTCGCGCGCCGCGCGCGGATCGAAGCGCGAGTACTCGACGCCGAGCTCCTCACCCCCGCTCTGGGCGCCCGTCCGGAGCAGACCCTCGTCGGGAGCGGCGAGGATCTGGGGGAGCCGCTCGCGACGCTCCCGGGCGGACTCGATCGCTCCGCCCACTCGGGCGATGAGCCACGCCCGACGCAGGCAGGCGTCGCAGGCCGCGCCGGCGCTCATGCCGCCAGCCGCTCACCGTCGTCGTGCTGGCGGTGGACGAGAGCGGCCATCACGTCGCGCGCCTCCACCCGGTCGCGGCCGGCGAGGTCGGCCAGCGTGCGCGCGACGCGCAGAATCCGGTGGTGGCCCCGGGCACTGAGACGGTGACGCTCGTAGGCCCCGGCCAGGACGTCGGCCGCGGCCGGACCCAGCCGGATGTCTCGCCGCACGAGCCGCGCGTCCATCTGGGCGTTGCACGTCGCCCGCGTCCCCGCCAACCGATGCGCCTGGCGCTCCCGGGCCACCCTAACCCGCTCGCGTACCTCCGCCGAGCTCGTCCGGGGCCCCGCGGCGAGCTCCTCGGCCGGGGGGCGACCGACGCTGATGAGGAGGTCCAGGCGGTCGAGCAGCGGGCCGCTGAGCCGCCGGCGGTGGCGCGCGAGCTCCGCCTCCTGGCAGCGGCAACGATCGGGTTCGCCGGCAAAGCCGCACGGGCAGGGGTTTGTCGCCGCGACGAGCATGAATCGGCTGGGAAAGACCTGCGCGTGCTGCCCACGCACGACGCTCACGCGTCCGTCCTCGAGCGGTTGGCGCAAGGCCTCGAGGCTCGCGCGCGGGAACTCGGAGAGCTCGTCGAGGAACAGCACACCGTGGTGAGCGAGGCTCGCCTCACCGGGCGTGGGAACCGTTCCGCCTCCCACGAGCCCCGAGGGAGACGTCGTGTGGTGCGGAGCGCGAAACGGCCGGCGTCCGACAAGCCCACCTTCGCGATGTATGCCGGTGACGCTGTGGATCCGCGTGACTTCGATCGCCTCGGAGCGGGTCAGCGGAGGAAGGATCGACGGAAGCCGCCGCGCGAGCATCGTCTTGCCCGTGCCCGGCGGTCCCTGCAGGAGCAGGTTGTGCCCCCCGGCAGCGGCGATCTCGAGCGCGCGCAGCGCGGCCTCGTGCCCGCGCACCTCGCTCAGATCGAGCTCGTCCGCGGCATCGGGCGCGGCGCGCACGAGCTCCACCGCGGGAGTCGCGACGCGCGTCTCCCCGCGCAGGACCGCTGCCGCCTCGGCCAGCGTGCCCACGCCGAGCACCTCGATGCCATCGACGAGAGCCGCTTCTCCGGCCCGCCCGCGCGGCAGCACGATGCCGCGCAGCTCGGCGCGGCGCGTGCCCTCGGCCACCGCCAGCGCTCCGCGGCAGTCGCGCAGCTCCCCGCCCAGGGACAGCTCTCCGAAGACCGCATAGCGGCTCGCCGCCTCGGGTGGGACCTGACCGCTGGCGGCGAGCAGCGCGACGGCGAGCCCGAGGTCGAAGCCGGGGCCCACCTTGCGCAGATGGGCGGGCGCGAGGTTCGCGGTGATCCGGCGCAGCGGAAACTCGAATCCGGAGTTGAGGATTGCCGCCCGAACCCGCTCGCGCGCCTCGCGGACCGCGGCGTCGGCCAGGCCCACCACGGTGAACGCGGGAAGCCCCGGCCGGACGTCGACCTCGACCGAGACCGGCCGTGACTCGAGGCCATCGATGGCGAAGGTGGCGACCCGGGCGAGCACGGAGGCAACGCTAGGTCGCCTCGCGTGACCCGTGTTCCCCGCTCTGCAACAAATCAGCGCCGGAAGGCCACCGATTCAGACATCACCGGCGCCTTCGCGGGCGCTCGCCTCAGGCGAAGAGCGTCTCGTAGATCAGAAAGACGTTCAGGGAGACGATCACCACGGCGATGGCGCCGGCGAGAGCGGTGGTCAGGCGCCGATTGACGAAGGCGCCCATGACATCCACCCTCCGGGTGAGGAGAAGCATCGGGATCAGCGCGAACGGGATCCCGAAGGACAGCGCGACCTGGGAGAGGACGAGCGTGCTCGTGGGCGAGAGGCCGAGGGCGAGGACGACCAGCGACGGCGCCATCGTCACCGCACGGCGCACGTAGATGGGGATGTGTCGTCGGATGAAGCCCTGCATCACGACCTGGCCGGCGTACGTGCCCACACTCGAGGACGAGAGCCCCGAGGCCAGAAGGGCGAAGACGAAGGCCAGGGCGGCGCCGCCTCCGACGAGCTGACCGAGTCCGGCGTGTGCGGCCTCGACGGAGTCCACGCCGGTGTGCCCGGTCTTGTTGAACAGTCCCGCCGCGACGAAGAGCATGGCGAGGTTGATGAGGCCGGCGAGGGTCATGGCGATGATCACGTCGAGGCGCTGGAAGCGGAGCAGCTCGCGCTTCTCGTCATCGTCGCGGCAGAGAACCCTCCGCTGGGTCAACGCGGAGTGCAGATAGATCACGTGCGGCATGACCGTCGCGCCGATGATGCCGACCGCCAGCAGGATGCTCTGCGTCCCGGAGAGGCGCGGGAGGAGGCCGCTCACCGCATCTCCGGCGCTTGGGCCTACCTTGACGAAGTCGTAGAGGAATCCCAGCAGGACGATGAAGAGCAGGGCGACGATGGCGAGCTCGAAGTTGCGATATCCGCGCTGCTCGAGCGCGAGGATCCCGAAGGCGACCACGGCGGTGATGAGGCCGGCGGCAAACAGCGGCACGTGAAAGAGCAGGTTGAGCGCGATGGCGGCGCCCACGAACTCGGCCAGGTCGGTGGCCATGGCGATGAGCTCGGCCTGGGCCCACAGTCCGAGGGAGGCCCGGCGACCGAAGTGCCGGCGGCAGAGCTCGGGAAGGTTCATCCCGGTCGCCACGCCGAGCTTGGCGGAGAGGTACTGCACGAGCATGGCCATCAGGTTGGCCATGACGATCACCCACGCGAGCGTGTAGCCGAACTTCGCGCCCGCCGAAAAGTTCGTCGCGAAGTTCCCCGGGTCGATGTACGCCACCGCGGCCACGAACGCGGGACCCAGCATCGCCACCACGCCACGCACGCGCCCCCGCGCGCGGAGGCGTCGCAGCGGGCTCTCGGGCTGAGGTACCCCGCCGACCGCGGCAGGCGCCGGCAGCACCGCGGTGGCGCCCTCGCCTTCCGGCGGCGGGGTCACTCGCCGACCTCGACGCGCATCGCCTTCGCGAGCCCGCCGCCCAGCACGTGCACCGCTTCGCCGAAGCGCACGCTGAGCGGACCCTCGAACGGCTGGCGATCGACGATCTCGAGATCATGGCCCGGTCGCACCCCCCGGTCTGCGAGGTAGCGGAGCATCTCGGGATCGGAGTCGGAGACCCGCGCGAACCGTCCACGGGCGCCCACGGGTAGGTCGTCCAGCCGCTCGGTGGGCTGCTCCGGCACCCGGCCGTCGACCGTGGGGATCGGGTCCCCGTGTGGGTCGCGCGTGGGGTTGCCGAGCTTGCCGGCGATGAGCTCCTCGAGCTCTTCGGAGAGCACGTGCTCGAGCACCTCCGCCTCGTCGTGCACCCGGTCCCACGGAACGCCGAGCGACTCGGCCAGGTAGAGCTCGAGCAGCCGGTGATGGCGCAGGACCTCGAGCGCGAGCTCGCGTCCCTCGGTGGTGAGCTGCACGCCGCGGTAGGGAACGTGGCGCACGAGCCCGAGGTCGCCGAGCTTCTTGACCATCCCCGAGGCCGAGGCCGGCGTCACGCCGAGGCGCTCGGCCAGCGCGTTGTTGCCGACGGCACCCTCCGCACGGTCCTCCAGCGCGTAGATTGCCTTTGCATAATCCTCGACCGCAGTTGTCCTGACCACTTGTTTCTCACTGACCATACGCTATTTATGGCATGCCGAAACTCTTCTGTCAAGGTGCCCATCGCGCGGCGGGCAAGCGGCGCCTTCGCGTGGGTCGGCTACCCCCGGGTACCTCATGGGCTACCCCCGGGTAGCCCCGCCGGCAAGGAGGTCCCGAGCGAGCCAGGAGGCGCCAAATCGGAACACTCTCCGCGCAGCTTTGTGACACCTGACGGCCCCACGCGACACGACCGGCGGCCTAGCGTGCGCTGAGTGGCCGGCGATCCCCGCAAGCACCTCGGCGACCTCGGCGAGCGCCTCGCCAGCGAGCACCTCGAGCGCCTCGGATTCGCCGTGGTCGAGCGCAACTACCGCACGCGCTACGGCGAGATCGACATCATCGCCCGCGACGCGCGCACCCTCGTCTTCTGCGAAGTCAAGACCCGTCGCTCGAGCGCGCGTACGCCGTTTGAGTCGATAGGAGCACTCAAGCAGCGCCAGGTCCGGCGGATGGCGGCCGAATGGCTCTCCGAGCGCACGAACCGAGCGTATGCGCCCGAGCTGCGGTTTGACGCCGTAGCGGTGACGATCGACGCCCGGGGCAGGCTCGTGGGCCTCGAGCATCTGGAGGCCGCCTTCTGAGCCTCCCTGCCCTACAACGCGAGCTGCTGGTAGGCGATGGACTGAAAGGAGCGACGGTGCAGCGGGGAGACCCCGAGGCGAAGGATCGCCGCGCGATGCTCGGGCGTGGCGTAGCCGACGTGGCTCGCGAAGTCCCACCCCGGGTGCAGGGCGTCCGCGCGGCGCATGTAGCGGTCGCGCGTGACCTTGGCAAGGACGGACGCCGCCGCGATGGCAGCGCTGCGCGCATCGCCGCCGATCACGGCGCGCTGCTCGTAATCCACTTCACGCACCGGAAAGCCGTCGCTCAGGCACAGCGTGCCCGGCCGGGCCACTCGACAGAGGGCGTCCCTGAGCGCGGCGAGGTTCGTGACGTGCAGCCCGCGCTCGTCGATGCCGCGCGCGCAGCGCGAAACGATGGAGACGCGCGTGGCCACGCGAAGGATCACCGGGTAGAGCTCCTCGCGCCCGGCCGGGGTCTGCTGCTTGGAGTCGTTGAGCGTCGCCAGCGCGCGCGCCTCGCGGCGGCCGAATCGCTCGTAGTCGAAGAGCACCGCCGCCGCGACGAGCGGACCGGCGAGGCATCCTCGTCCCGCCTCGTCGGCGCCCGCGACGAAGCGAGCCCCGAGAGCGCGGTCGAAGCGCACGAGGCGCCGGCCGGGCGCACCGGCCGACCGTCTTCTAGATGGTGCCGATCCGCTTCGGCGGCCAGTAGGTGGCAAAGGCGCCGCCGATGACCCATCCCTTGCGGACCGGCCCCCAGAAGCGGCTGTCGTCGGACTGTCCACGGTTGTCGCCCATCATGAAGTAGTGGTCGGGCGGAACGACTATCGGTTGAGCGAAGGTCGCGCCGTCATCGCCCGGAGCGCACCCGCGGATGTAGCGGTCGGGCTCGGGGCGCCCGTTGCGGATCACGTGGCAGTCGCGTATCTGGAGGCGGTCGCCGGGAAGGCCGACGACCCGCTTGATGAAGTTCTCCTTCGAGCGGGTCGGCGTGGGCTCGTCGCACGGCTGCAGCTTGCCGTCGCCCTGCTGCGGGTTGCCGCACTTGCCGTTGGCGAATCCCGTGTCGTCCGTCGCGCCCGCCGGTGGATGAAAGACGACCACGTCACCGATCGCGGGGTCGTGGAAGTGAGTGCCGACCCGGTTGACGAGGACCCGTTGGCCGGGCACGAGCGTCGGCACCATCGACGGGCTCGGGATCCGGTAGGGCTTGACGACGAAGGCCTGGATCCCGAGGGCCAGGCCGAGGGCCACCGCCACGATGACGACGAGCTCCACCAGGGAGCCGGCCCCAGACTTGCGTTTGGCGCTCACTCCTGGCCGACGGGCGCCTCGGGGGCCTCGGGCGCCGGCTCCGCGCTCGGGGAACCCTCGGTCTCGGCCTCCGGCGCCGGAGCGTGCAGCAGGTCGCGCTCGATCGCGGGCTCGGGCCCGACCGAGCGCCGCTCGCGCACGCGGGCGCGCTTACCGACGCGATCGCGCAGGTAGAACAGCTTGGCGCGACGCACATCCCCGCGCGCCGCGATCTCGATCCGCTCGATCTTCGGCGAATGCAGCGGGAACGTCCGCTCGACTCCCACTCCGAAGGACTGCTTGCGCACGGTGAAGGTCGCGCGCACGCCGTGGCCCTGGCGCTTGATGACGATGCCCTCGAAGATCTGCGTGCGCCGCCGGGTCCCCTCGATGACCTGGAAGTGGACGCGAACGCGGTCGCCGGCTTGAAACTCCGGAAGGCGGCGCAACTGGGCGCGCTCGAGGGATTCGATGACCGTGCTCATACAGAGGAGGCGCAGCTCGATCGCGAGGAGGCGCGCGCCGCAGGGCATGGTAGCCAACCCCTAGAGCGGACCCGGCGACCTCGCGGGACCGGCCCGTCGCCGGCTCTGCTCGAGCCGCCAGCTCCGTATCCGTTCGTGGTGTCCCGAGAGGAGCACCTCGGGCACCGCCCACCCGCGGTACTCGGCCGGACGCGTGTAGTGCGGGTACTCGGGCGCGCCCTCGAGAGCGGGGCTGAAGGATTCCTCGGCCGCGGAGCGCTCGTCGCCGAGCGCGCCCGGGAGCTTGCGCAGCACCGCATCGCAGAGCACCATCGCCGCGAGCTCGCCTCCGGCCAGCACGTAGCGGCCGATCGATACCTGCTCGGTGACGAAGTGTTCGAGGATCCGCTCGTCGAAGCCCTCGTAGCGCCCGCAGAGCAGCGTGAGCGCGGGCTCGGCGGCCAGCTCGGCGGCGAGCGCGTCGTCGAGCAGGCGTCCGCCGGGAGTCAGCGCGATCACGCGCCGGCGCACCCGGACGGCCACCGGGTCCTCCTCGTAGCGGGCCCGCAGCGCGGCGTCGAGCACGTCGACGCGGAGCACCATCCCGGCACCGCCGCCAAAGGGCGTGTCGTCGACCTGGCCGGCCCCGAGCGGCGTGGAGGCGCGGGGGTCGAGGAAATCGAGCCGATGCCCGCGGGCGAGCGCATTGGCCACATGGCGCTGAGCGGAGAACCACTCGAACCAGGCCGGAAACAGCGTGAAGACGTCGATCTCCATCAGTTCTCGGCCCCGGAGCCCTCGCCGAGGAAGTCGAGATCGACCTCGATGCGCCGAGCCTCGACGTCGACCCCGCGGACGGCGTCGCGGATGAGGGGAACGAGCAGGTCGGGGCCGCCCCCGGCGCGCGCGATCTCGAGCACCTCGCAGGAAGGCAGCGCCTGCAGGCGGCGCACCTCCCCCACCTCACGGGCACCGTCGTGTACGCGGCAGCCCTCGAGCTCCTCGGCCCACCACTCGTCCTCCTCGAGCGGCGGAGCCGCCGAGCGGGGAACGAGCAGCTCCTCTCCGCGGAGCTCCTCGGCGGCCGTGCGCCCGGCACAGCCCTCGAGGCGCAGGATCGGCTTGTCGGCCAACCCCGAACGGCGGACGATCTCGAGCTCCCGCCCCCCCACCATCACCCGCCGGCCGAGCACGAGCAGCGCGGGGCTGGCCCCGGAGACGTGGAAGGAGCCGTCGAGCCCGTGGGGGCGCCCTACACGGCCCGCGCGCAGCCATCCGACATCCTCGGCCATCGAGCTAGGGCGTCAGTCGACGATGTCGACGAGCACGCGCCGGTTCTCGCGCACCGCCGCGGCCTTGAGGACGGTGCGCAGAGCGCTTGCCGTGCGCCCGCCGCGGCCGATCACCTGCCCGTAGTCGTCCTCGCCGACCGAGAGCTCGAGGACGACGGTGCCGTCCTCCTCCTCGAAGCGTCCGACCTCGACCTCGTCGGGGTGGTCGACGAGCTGACGGGCGAGGTAGACGAGGAGCTCCTGCACGGCCGCGCGGGCGGTGCTAGGAGCCGTGGGGCGAGATGCCCTGCGTCTTCAGGAGCTTGGAGACGGCCTCCGAGGGCTGGGCGCCGCGGGCGAGCCACGCGCGGATCCGGTCCTCCTTGAGCACGATCGTCGAGGGATCGGTCTGGGCGTTGTAGTGCCCGACGGTCTCGATCGAGCGGCCGTCGCGCTTGGCGCGGCCGTCGGCCACCACCACCCGCCAAACGGGGTTCTTGCGCGCGCCTACGCGAGTGAGCCTGAGTCGTACCATCACGAACGTCCCTTTCGGTCCTAAAGTGCGCGAGGAGCGTAGCGCTCTAGCGCGCCCCGCGCATGAGCGCGTCGATGTCGGGCATGCGGCCCTGCTGCACCTGGCGCATGATCTTCTGCATCTGGGCGAACTGCTTGATGAGCGCCTTGACGGCCTGGACGTTCGTGCCCGATCCCTGCGCGATCCGCAGGCGCCGCGAGCCCTTGATGAGCTCGGGCTTGCGCCGCTCCTCGGGAGTCATGGAGAGGATGATCGCCTGGATGCGGTCGAACTCCCGCTCGTCGACCTTTAGGTTCTTGAGCTGCTGGCCGCCCACGCCCGGGATCATCCCGAGGATGTTCTGCAGCGGCCCGAGCTTGCGCACCTGGCGCAGCTGGCCGAGGAAGTCCTCGAGCGTGAACTGGGAGGAGCGGATCTTGCGCTCGAGCTCCGCGGCCTCGCTCTCGTCGAACTGGCGCTCGGCCTTCTCGATGAGCGTCATCACGTCGCCCATCCCCAGGATCCGCTGAGACATCCGGTCGGGATGGAACTTCTCGAACTGGTCGAGCTTCTCGCCGGTGGAGGCGAAGAGGATCGGCTTGCCGGTCACCGCCTTGATCGAGAGCGCGGCCCCGCCGCGGGCGTCGCCATCGAGCTTGGACATCACCACGCCGTCGAACTGCACGACCTCGGCGAAGCGCTCGGCGACGTTGACCGCGTCCTGTCCGGTCATGGCGTCGACCACGAGGAGGACGTCGTGGGGCTTGACCGCCTTGCGGATATCCGCCAGCTCGTCCATCAGCGCCTCGTCGATGTGCAGGCGCCCGCTCGTGTCGACGATGAGCACGTCCTTGCCCTCGGCGGTGGCGCGCTCCTTGGCCCAGGCGGCGATCTTCACCGGGTTCTCGTCCGTGCCCCGCTCGTAGACGGTCGCGCCGGCCTGGGCCCCCACCTTGACGAGCTGCTCGACCGCGGCGGGACGGTAGACGTCGCAGGCCGCCACGCCCACGGAGGAGCCGCGCTCCTCGCGCAGCCAGCGGGCCAGCTTGCCGGTGGCGGTCGTCTTGCCCGAGCCCTGGAGGCCGGCCATGAGTACGACGGTGGGGGGTCGCGGGGAGAAGGTGAGCTCGCGCGCGGCGCCCCCCATGAGGTCGGTGAGCTCGTCGGAGACGATCTTCACCACCTGCTGGCCGGGGTTGAGCTGGCCGAGCACGTCAGATCCGAGCGCCCGCTCCTTGACGGAGCTCGTGAAGCTCTTGACCACCCTGAAGTTGACGTCGGCCTCGAGCAGCGCGAGGCGGATCTCGCGCATCGCCGCGCTGATGTCGGCCTCGGTCAGCGTGCCGCGGCCGCGGACGTCGGCGAGGGTCTCCTGAAGCTTCTCGGACAGGGAGTCGAACACGGTCACCTCACATGATGACGACCGCGCCGCGCCGCGCCGCGCCGGCCGCCTACGGGCTGACGAGCGCCGTGGCCCCGCGGATGTCGACGACCTCGACCGGCGTGCCCGCCTCGATCGTCTCCGACGCGTCGCGGGCGCGCGCCGTCCACACCTCGCCGTCGATCCGCACGCAGCCCATGCCCTCGCCATTGGCGATCCGCTCGAGCACGAGCGCCGAGCGCCCGACGAGGACGGTCGGCTCTGCCGTGCCGGCCGGCGCGCGCCGCCGGTGCGAGCGGGCGATCGGGCGCACTACGAGCCCGAACAACGCGGAGACGGCGAGAAACGTCGCCCACACGACTCCGGTGCCCGCTCCGGCGACGGCGACGAGGGCCGCGAGCGCGGCCCCGGCAGCGAACGGAGCTAGCAGGAAGCGGGCCGTGACCGCCTCACCGAGGGCGAGCACCGCGGCGACGATGACCCAGATGATCCACGCAGCCATGCTCTGCGAGCTTACCCGCGCGTCCGGTCAGGTGAGCAGCGCCCGGGCGAACTCGTCCGGATCGAAGGGGCGCAGGTCCTCGAGCTGCTCCCCGGTGCCGATCAGCTTGACGGGGATGCCGAGCTCCCGGGCGATGGCCAGCGCGATGCCGCCCTTGGCGGTCCCGTCGAGCTTGGTGAGCACGATGCCCGAGATCTCGACCGCCTCGGAGAAGAGCTTGGCCTGGCGCAGCCCGTTCTGGCCCGTGGTGGCGTCGACGGTGAGCAGGGTCTCGTGCGGGGCGCCGGGAAGTTGCTTGGCGATCACCCGGCGCACCTTGGCGAGCTCGGCCATCAGATGGTCCTGGTTGTGCAGGCGACCGGCGGTGTCGACGATGACGACGTCGGCGCCGTTGCGCACTCCGGTGGCGACGGCGTCGTAGGCGACGGAGCCGGGATCGGCCTCGGGGGCGCCGCGGACGAACGCGCAGCCGGCGCGCTCGGCCCAGCGTTCGAGCTGCTCGACCGCGGCGGCGCGGAAGGTGTCGGCGGCCCCGAGCACGACGTCCTGGCCGAGCTCGCGGCGTAGGTGCCAGGCGAGCTTGCCGATCGAAGTGGTCTTCCCCGTCCCGTTCACCCCCACCGTGAGGATCACGGTGGGCGCCGGGCGGATGTCGATGCGATCCTCGCCGGTGCGCGCGATCCCGGCGAGCAGCTCGGCGAGCCGGGCGGAGAGCGCCTCACCGCCCTGCACCTCGCCGCTCTGCGCCTCCCGCTCGAGCGTCTCGACGACCTCCGCGGTGGTGCGCGCCCCCACGTCGGCGGCGATCAGCGCCTCCTCGAGCCGCTCCCAGGTCTCGTCGTCGAGATCCTCGAAGAGCGTGGCCTGGACCTCGGCCGTGAGCGCCTGGCGGGTCTTGCGCATGTTCTCGCGCATGCGCCGAAAGACGCCGCGGCGCTTCTCCTCGTGCCCGGGCTCCGGCTCGCCGTCGGCAGCCGGGCCGACCCCGTTCTCGCCGAGGATGAAGAGGTCGCGCCAGTCGCGGGCCATGGGGCGGGCGAGGTTAGCGGCCAGCGGCGTGGGTCCGGGCGCTTGCGAGGTGGGGCCTCGGGTCGAAGCACGCCGGCCCGCGGCGGCAGCGGGAGGGTTCCGCGCGATCCTCGACGGTCGACGCGTGGTTGGCAGAGCTCCGGGGCGGGGCGGAAGCTCCTTATCGTCTCCTCCAGGAAGGTCCAGTTAACCGCGTGCTCCGGCGTAGCTGAGTACCCGCGGACAGCCCGCACACAGAAGTCTCGATTCCCATGACGAGGCGTTTTCTGCACGCTGGGGCGTGCACAAAACGCCTTCCCCCGAGCACAAGCGGAGCAAGGAACGTCCAGAAGCCGGGCCTCCGGCCCCGCGACGGCCGGCCTGCGCATGGCAGGAAGCGGAGGTGGGCGGATTACGGTCTCGACGGGCACTGGGTGGCCACCGGCTGGCACATCGACGCGATGCGCCGAGGCGAGCCCGGCAAGAACGGACGGTTCTTCGCCGCAGGCGCCATGACGTATGTCGCCGCGATCGAGGCCGCGATCGATGGCGAGCTATCGATCGGCTGGGCGCCGCCTGACTATCACCGGCTCGCGGAGACGTGGCAGTCCTGCGCATTCGCTCAAACGGTCAAGTGCGCGCCGTCGGCTAACCGCTCGAACCCGTACCGACCGATGTATCTCAACTGCTCTCCCTTCCTTCTGCGCGACGAGCTGGACCTCCTTGCGCCCCGCGTCGTGGTCCTCCTGGGGCGCGAATCCGGGCCCCGCGATGCGGTTCGTCCTCTTCTCGACGTTCGGTGGGGAACACACACCCAGGAGCCCTTGAACGAGACTCGTTCGAGCTTTCAAACGGCTCGCTCGCGGCGCTCTTCTCGTGTAATCACCCGTCCGCGCCGAACCGCGCCTACTGGCGTTCCTCACGCCAGCAGCTCGTCGAATCCTCCTTTGAACGAACCGCTGGAGCACCCGCCCACATGCGCGCGCCGACCGTCGTCCGATACCGGTCGCAGGCTCAGACGCGTGTTGGTGCGAGAGGAGCTGACCAAGTGTACTTGGCGGGACGCTGACTCTCCCTTTGCGGACGCGACTGCCTTCTTCTAAGATCTCGACCTGAACGCGGCGATCACCGGGTTCGCGCGGCAGGCGCGGTCGGTGTCGGCGGAGGAGCGTGAGGGCGCGGTCTCCATGCTCGACGACCTCGACTGGCAGCGACCGATCACCGTGTTCGTGCGGGCCCTGTCTGGCTCGGCTGCGCCAGTCAGGCGCCGCGGCGAGTGCGCCGCTGGGGTCATGGCTTACGACGTGATCCGAAGTGATCCTTAAACGAGCCAAGCACGGTTGTGTGCATTCATCAAGCGCACCAACCCAACCTCGGTGTTCGAGCTCGTCGCGTAAACGGCCTCGGTCCTCTCACGCTATGCCACCTCGGCTGCGCGCGGCTCCTCGGGCGGCAGGCGGCGAGAGATGACCTTGGAGATCCCGTCGTCGCCCATGGAGACCCCGTAGAGCGCGTCGGCGGCCTCCATCGTGCGCTTCTGGTGGGTGACCACGATGAACTGCGCGCGCGAGGCGTAGCGGCGCAGGATGGTCAGGAACCGCCCGATGTTCAAATCGTCGAGCGCGGCCTCGACCTCGTCGAGGATGTAGAAGGGGCACGGGCGGGCGAGGAAGACCGCGAAGAGGAACGCGAGTGCGGTGAGGGACTTCTCCCCGCCCGAGAGCAGGGAGAGGCGCTTCATGGCCTTGCCCGCGGGCGTTATCTCGATCTCGACGCCGAGGGCGTCGTCGGCGTCGTCGGCCTCTTGGTCGTTCTGCGGGCCGGCGTCGGGGTCGGCCTCGGGCGCCGCCTCACCTCCCGCGAGCACGGGGCGCGGGCCCGAGTCCTCACGCACCAGCCGCAGGCGGCCCCGGCCGCCGGGGAAGAGCTGGCCGGCCACCTCCTCGAAGTTCGCCGCTGCCGCCGCGAAGGTCTCCTCGAACGTGCGGCGGATCTCACGGTCGGTGTCGCGCACGAGATCGGCGAGCTCGCGCAGGGCGCTCTCGAGGTCGCCGCGCTGGCGCTCGAGCTCCTCGACGTGGGCCAGCGCCTCGGCGTACTCCTCCCCCGCGAGGGGGTTGACCGGGCCGAGCTGCTCGCGCCGGCGCGCCAGGCGCTCGACGCGCTGCTCGAGCGCACCGCGCTCCTCGGCGCCCAGGGCATCGGGCTCCGGCTCGGGTCCGAGCGCGAGGCGGCCCGCGAGCTCTGAGAGCTCGGCGGCAGCCTCGGCGGCGCGGTCGCGCTCCTGCTGGGCGCGGACCTCGGCGGAGGTGACCGTCTCGCCCGCTTCGCGCAAGCGTCCCTGCAGCTCGGCCTCCTCGCGCGCGCCCGCGCGCAGCTCGCCGGCCAGATGCTCCCCGGCCTCCCGGTCGGCGGCGAGCTCGGCCTCGAAGCCCTCGAGCCGAGACGCGATCGCCTCGGCGGCGTGGGCGAGCGTGGTCTCGAGCCGGGCGGCGGCGGGGGCGAGGGCGCCCTCGCGCGCGAGCGCCGTCGCGAGGCGCTCGCGGCGCTCGGCCCGCTCGCGGCGCGCGGCCGCGGCCCGCTCAGCCTCGCGCGCGGCCGCGGCGATCTCGGCCGCGAGCTGGGCGCGACGCACCGCCCCCGGCCCCTCGTCAGGCGCGCCCCGCCGACGCTCGATCACCTTCGCGATCCTCCTGCTCTCCTCGCGCGCCGCCTCGGTGGCGTGATGCCCCGCGCGCAGCGACCGGTCGGCCTCCTCACGAGCCGCGTCGGCCCGCGCGAGCCCATCGGCCGCGGAGGCGGCGCGGCCCCGCGCGAGCTGCTCCGCGCGCGCCGCCTCTTCGGTGGCGGTGATGAGCTTTTCGCGGCGAGCGCGTTCCACCACGACCCGCTCGGCGCCGCCGGAGGGCACCTGGCGCAGCTCGCGCCAGGAGCCGAACCAGGCCCGGCCGTCCGGCGTCACCACCGTCCCGCCGAAGCTCTCGGGAACCCCGGCGAGGTCGTCGAGCACCCAGGCGTCCGCGAGCAGCGCTCCGGCCAGCTCGAGCGCCGGCGCCGGGCCGCGGAGCAGATCGAGCAGCCGGCGCGCGCCCGGGACCGGGGGGCGGGAGGCCGCGGCGGCCGGGGCCGGGTTCGCAGCGGCCACCAGGGCGCTCGCCCCGTCGCGCCCCGCCCGCGCGAGCAGCGCCTCGCCAGCCGCGCGGTCGGGCACCACGGCGGCGCCGAGCCGGCCGTCGAGCGCCGCGGCGAGCGCGAGCTCGTGCCCGTCCTCCACTTCGAGCGCGTCGGCCAGGGTGTGCGCGCCCCCCGGCGGGGACGCATGAGACCGGAGGAACTGGTTGACCGTCGCCAGCTCGCCGCCCACGCGAGCGGCGTCCCGGCGCGCCGCCTCGCCCTCGCGCTCGGCCGTGCGGCGCGCCGTCCGCGCCGCCTCGACCTCCTGCTCGGCGCGCCCCAGCGCGGCCGCGAGGGCTTGCCGGCCCTCGTCCAGGCGCTTCGCCTCGACTTCGGCCTCCGCGCGGCGGGCCTCGAGCTCGGCGAGCTCGCGGTCGAGCTCGGCCGCCCGGTCACGCTCGAGCAAGCTCAGCTCCGCCTCGAGCGCCCCCCGCACGGCGAGCGCCTCCTCCTCCGGCGCCGCGCCGCCGGCCTCCAGCCCGTCGAGCTCCGAGCGCCCGCGGGCCGTGCGCCGGGCCAGCGAAGCGCCCAGCCGGCGGACCGAATCGCGGCGGTAGCCCACGCGCTCGCCCGCGTTGCGCGCCGCGAAGGTGCGGGCGGAGAGCGACTCCCGGAGCTCCGAGCGACGGCTCAGCTTCTCCTCCGCCTCTTCCCGCCGGCGCGCCACGGCGGCGAGCGCGGACTCCTCGCGCGCGCGCCATTCGCGCGCGGCCGCGACGGCGTGCTCGGCCGCGGCGGTGGCGGCCCGCAACTCGCGGACCCGGTCGCGCGCGAGCGTCCAGCGGGCTTCGAGGCTCTGGCGCTCGAGGCGCGCGTGGATCTCCGCCGCCTCGGCCTGGCGCTTGAGCGGGCGCAGCCGCGAGCGTGCCTCGCGCTCCACGTCGAGCGCCCGGTCGAGGTTCTCCTGGGTACGGGCGAGCTTGAGCTGCGCGCGGCGGCGGCGCTTGCGGTGCTTGCCGAGCCCCGCCGCCTCCTCGATCAGCAGGCGACGGTCGCGCGGCTTGGAGGTGACCACGGCCTCCACCCGGCCCTGGGAGACCACGGAGTGCGACTCCTTGCCGAGGCCCGTGTCCGAGAGGACCTCGAGCACGTCTACGAGCCGGCAGCGCGCCCCGTTCAGCCGGTACTCCCCCTCCCCGCTGCGGTCAAGCCGGCGGACGATCGAGACCTCCGCCGACTCCAGGCCGAGGACTCCCTCCCCGTCGTCGAGCACGAGCTCGACCTCGGCGCTCTGCCCCGACGCGCGCCCGCGCCCGCCGCCGAAGATGACGTCCTGCATCGAGGCCCCGCGCACGGCGAGCGGCGACTGCTCGCCCATGGCCCACAGGACGGCGTCGGTGACGTTGGACTTGCCCGAGCCGTTGGGGCCGACCACCACGCTCACCCCCGGCGCGAACGTGAGCCGGGTGCGATCGGGAAACGACTTGAACCCGCGCAGGCTGAGCGACTTCAGATGCACGACACCCTCATCCTGCCTCGAGCCGGGCCAGCGCGGCCTGGGCGGCCTCCTGCTCGGCGTCCTTCTTCGAGCGCCCCGATCCGTGCCCGAGCTCCTCCTCCCCCACCCGCGCGCTGACCGCGAATCTCCGGGCGTGCGGCGGCCCCTGCTCCTCCTCGACCCGGTAGCTCACCACCGTGCCCGCGCGCGCCAGGCGCTCCTGCAGGGCGGACTTGAAGTCGATCGAGCCCTCGAGCGCGGAGGCGATCTCGGGCGCGAAGGCCTCTACGACCGCCCCGGCCGTCGGCTCGTATCCCGCGTGGAGATAGCACGCCCCGATGATGGCCTCCATCACGGACGCCAGCACTCGCTCGGTGCCCACGAGCGCCTCGACGCCGCGCCCGAGCGACGGCGGAGCGACCGCGCGCATCCGCTCGGGAACGCGCAGGCGCTCGGCCACCTCGCGGCACGCGCGGCCCGAGACGGTCCGGGCGCGGATCTGGGTGAGGGGTCCGGCCCCGAAGCGCTCGGGCTCGAGTCGCGGGTAGAGATGTGTGGTTACCGCGAGGCCGAGCACGGAGTCGCCGAGGAACGCCAGGCGCTCGTAGGAGTCCGCGCGGCGCGGGGTCCACGAGGCATGGGTCAGTGCCTGGCGGGCGAGCTCGTCGGGCAGCGCGTCGAGCAGGGCGATGAGCCGCTCCAGCGCTCAGGGCTCCCGCTCGGAGCCGGCGCCCGCGTGGGCGAGGACGAAGTCGACCGCCTGGCCCACGGAGAGGATCCTTCCCGCCTGCTCGTCGGAGATCCGCACACCGTAGGAGTCCTCGAGCTCCTGTACGAGCGTGTAAAGGTCGAGTGAGTCGGCGTCGAGATCCTCCCGGAAGCGCGTGGACTCCTCGATCCGCGCGGGGTCGACCTCGAGCTCGTCGGCCAGGTGGGAACGAATGAGCTGAAGGACCTCCTCGCGCGTCATGGCCCGGGCACCGTAGAGGCCGCGGCGGACGACCGGCGCAGCGCGCCGGCGGCCGCGAGCGCCGCGTGGGTGCGCTCCACCACTCCCTCGCGAACGCCGCGCGCCGCGACCTCGACCGCCCGCGCGTAGCCGCGGCGGCCGAAGCGGCCGTGGGCCACCACTCCCACCCGGCGCAGGCCCAGCATGTGGGCGCCGCCGTGCTCCTCGGGATCGAGCTCGTCGCGCAGTCCCCGCAGCGCCGGGCGCATGAGCAGTCCCCCGATCTTCGCCCGCGGCGAGGAGCGGGCGCGGGTCCGGATCGCCTCGATCAACGTGCCCGACACGCCCTCCATGAGCTTGAGTGCAACGTTGCCGGTGAACCCGTCGGTGACCACCACGTCGGCGAGGCCCGCGGTGAGCCCGGCCCCCTCGACGTTGCCGACGAAGTCCAGAGAGGAGTCGGCCGCGGCGGCGGTGAGCTGCTCGTGGGCAAGAAGGAGGTCGGGGGTGCCCTTCGTCGGCTCCTCCCCGTTGGAGAGCAGGCCGACTCGCGGACGCGCGACGCCCAGCGCCGCCCCCGCGAACGCCGCGCCCATGAACGCGAACTGGACGAGGTGCTCGGGGCGGACCTCGACGTTGGCGCCCACGTCGAGCAGGAGAACGGGCGCTCCGGGCACGGGCACGGGCACGGCCAGCGCCGGGCGGTGGATGCCCGAGGCGCGCTTGACGTGAAAGACCCCGGCGGCGAGGGCGGCGCCCGTCGATCCCCCGGAGACGAGCGCGTCGGCGCGCCCCTCCCCCACCGCGCGCGCGGCCTGGACGATCGAGCTCTCGGGCGTGCCCCGCGCGGCGCGCGCCGGGTCGGGCGCCTTGGCGATCGAGATCGGCGCGTCGATCACCTCGACCCCGGGCGCCGGCGAGCCGAGCTCGCCCGCCGGGCCGAAGAGCAGTACCCGCACGTCACCGGCGGCCGCCGCCTGGGCGGCCCCCGCGGCCACCTCGGCCGGCCCCAAGTCGGCGCCGTTCGCGTCGAGGGCGACCGTCACCACGGACTGCTGGCTCACGGCGACGGCGGCTCCTCGGCGATCAGTCCGCGCACGGCCTCGACGCCCTCCCCGAAGCGCTCGAGGAACGCCGGGACGTCGAGCTCGCCGTCGATCACCCGCTCGAGCTGCGGGTCATAGGCGCTCCAACCGGCCTCTTCGGCGAGCACTCCGAGCATGCGCTGCAGGTGCCGGGCGGTCTCTTCGTTGTGGAGGGAGGGCCACAGCGGGATCTCGATCCACGCGTAGTCGTCCTCCAGCCCGAGCTGGAGCTCGGGACACTCGAGCTCGAGGGTCCGGTTGCGACGCCGGGCCTCCTCCTCCGAGACTCCGGTGAGCTCGGCGATCGGCCCGTAGTCGCGCTCGACCGACTCGAGTCGGGGATCGGCGGCGCCAAGCGCGAGGAGCAGGTCGGCCTTGCGGCGCTCCTTTCCGGAGTCGAGCCCACGCTCGGCCGAAAGCTCCTCGAGGAGCGCCAGCTTCTCCCTCGGGTCCTCGCCGGGAGCGAGCGGCAGGACGTAGAGCTCGTAGCTCACCGGACCGACGAGCGACGCCGGCGGCGCCTGCGCGAGCTCACGCTAGTGGTCGTGGTCGTGCGCGTCCGCCGGCTCGGGCGAGAGGATCTCGCGACCGGCGTAGGTGCCGCACACCGGGCAGACCCGGTGCGGGCGGCGCGGGGAGTGGCACTGGGGGCACGCGTTGTAGGTCGGCGCGCTCAGCTTGTGCTGGGAGCGGCGCTTGGTCGTGCGCGAGTGCGACTGCTTCTGCTTGGGGACGGCCATGGGCCGAGGAGGCTAGCAGCGAGCGGCGTTTGTGGCGGTTCGTCAACGTAGGGGGCGCCACGTCGGCGCCCCGATGTAGAACGAGTTGGGACCCCCCTCTATGGCGCCGTCGCCCACCGAGGACACGTTACGGCCGCGGCGGTCCATGATCGTGATGTCGGATCCCTCGTAGAACGCAATCCGGAGCCCGTCAGGGGAGAACACGGGATCCGACGCGTCGTGGCTCGAGCCGATTCGCCGCGCGCCGCGGTGCTCGAGGCGCAGGAGGAAGAGCCGGCCGTCGCCGCGCCCGTACACGAGCCGGGTGCCCCCGGGCGACCAGTCGGGAGTGAACCCACCACGGCTTGTCAGGCGTCGCAGGCCCGTTCCGTCGGGACGCATCACGTAGAGGTTGTCGCGGCGCTCGAAGGCGATGAGGTTCCTCGTCGACCAGGCGGGAGCAGAGCCGCGGCGCGTCGTCAGGCGTCGAAGCCCGTGTCCGCGAACATCCGTCACGTAGAGATCGGGGGGCGCGCGGTAGTCGGTTGACCTGTGTCCCGTGAAGATGAGGCGCCTGCCGTCAGGAGACCAGGCGGGCTCTTGGTCGCTCGCGGTCTGTTGCGGGAGAAGGACGAAGTGGCGGCCGTCGGCGTCCATGACCGCGAGTCGACCGCCGGCGTCGAAGGCGATGCGCGCCCCGTCAGGGGAGTAGGCGGGATCGGAGTACGAGATCGAGCAGTCTCCGCTCCGTCGCGTCGTGTCGTCGGCGACCTCCTTGCACCCGCGCAGGACCCGCGGGTTTCCCCGGCCAGGATTCTCGTCGGTAATGCTGCGCTCGTATCTATACGGCGGATTTTCCTCCTCGAGGGAGCTCGCGGGGTAAGCGATCCGGCCGTTGCGGCCCGGGAACGCAGCGTCGGCTCCCGCCGGCCATAGGCCGACGACGCTCACCAGCGCGCACGCCACTTTGAGATAAGCCCGGGGGCGAAGCAGCTCGATGCCCTCATAACGATGCGCGCGTCGACTAGTTGCGCACGGCACTAGTCGAGCTTCAGCTCCCGCAGGACCGCCCAGCGCGGGTCGGGCTCGGGCTCGTGCGCGTGCTCGGGTTCCACCGCGTTCAGGTCCTCCCCGCACACCGGACACAGCCCTAAGCAGTCGGGCCGGCAGAGCACCTGGGCGGGCAGCGCGAGCACGAGCGCGTCGCGCGCCCACGCGGCGAGGTCGAGCACCTCTCCATCGACGTAGGGACTGGCGAGCTCCTCCACCTCGCCGGGCTGGAAGACCTCGCGCGAGTCGACGGAGACCTCGGGCGCGGCGGGAGCCAGGCAGCGCATGCACGGGCCGCTCAGTCCCGCCGTGAAGCGCAGGCGCAGCGCGTACCCGTTGCCCGTCATGCGCGAGATCTCGAGGCGCGCGGGCACGAGTGCCGGCACGGTCGCGTAGCGCTGACCGCCGAAGGCGAGACGCTCTAGGGGCACGTCGAGATCGAGCCGGCGTCCCTCTCCCGAGGTGAGCCGCAGGCGGCCCAGATCGAAGGAATCCGTGCGCTGTGCCATCCCTCCCGCGAGGGTAGCGGGCGCGCTACGGGTCCCCGTCGGACTCCGTCAGCTCGCGCTTGAGCACCTTGCCGGTCGCGTTGCGCGGCAGCTCGTCGATGAACTCGACCTCCCGCGGAACCTTGTAGCGGGCGAGGTTCTGCTTGACGTAGCCCTGCACATCGGACTCGCTCAGCTTCGCGCTCCCGCGGGTGACCACGAACGCCTTGAGCCGCTGGCCGAACTTCTCGTCCTCCACGCCCACGACCGCGGCCTCGCTGATGTCGGAGTGGCGCGCGAGCAGGTCCTCCACCTCGGCGGGAAAGACGTTCTCCCCACCCGAGACGATCATCTCGTCGTCGCGCCCGTCGACGAAGAGGCGGCCGTCCTCGTCGAAGTGGCCGACGTCGCCCGTGGCCATGAGCCCGTCGATCTCGTCCTTGCCGCCCCCGCCCGTGTAGCCCTCGAAGAGCATCTCGTTCGCGACGAAGATCCGCCCGCTCTCGCCCTGCTGCTCGACCTCGCGGCCCTCGGGGTCGTAGAGCTTGACGATCGTCCCGCGCGGCGGCCGGCCGGCGGTGCCCGGTGCGGCGCGCAGATCCTCGGGCGTGGCGATCGTGGCCCACGCGACCTCCGTGGAGCCGTAGAGGTTGTAGAGCTTGTCGCCGAAGGCGTCCATCACCCTCTCGGCCAGCGCCCCGGGGAGGGCGCTCCCGCTCGCCGGGATCGTGCGTAGGGCGGAGAGGTCGTAGCGCTGGATGGTCTCCACGGGCACCTCGAGGATGCGCTGAAGCATCACGGGAACGACCACGAGCGCGGTGGCCTCGTGCTGGGCGGTGTCGCTGAGGATCGCCTCGGGCTCGAACTTGCGCCGCAGGACGATCGTGGAGGCGAGCGCGAGCCCGATCGTCCAGTGCGCAAAGCCCCAGGAGTGAAAGAGCGGCGCCGCGATCATCGTCGTCTCGCGCGAGCGCAGCGGTATACGGGAGAGCAGCGAGGCGGCCGGGTCGAGCGAGCCGGGGCTCTCGCGGCTCGCACCCTTGGGGGTCCCGGTCGTGCCCGAGGTGAGGATGACGGTGCGCCCCGTGGCCTCCGGCGGCACGGGGTCGGCGGGGTCACCCTGCTCGATCAGCTCCTCCAGGGTGGGATCGGCGAGCTTCGAGTCGCCCTCGTGCCAGGCGATGAAGCGCTTGCGCCGGGTGGCGGCCTCCGCCACGACCTCGGCGAACTCCTCGTCGTAGATCAGGGCGACCGGCTTCTCGCGCTCGACCACGTCGGTGATCTGCGGCCCCGCGAACGCCGTGTTGAGCAGCAGCGCGTGCGCGCCCAACTTCGAGCACGCCACCGTGGCGTCGATGAACCCGCGGTGGTTGCGGCACATGATCGCCACGCCGTCGTCCTCGCCCACGCCCCGGTCGGAGAGCGCGTGGGCCAGCGCGTTCGTGCGCGCGTGCATCTCGGCGAAGGTCAGGGTTCCGAGCTCGTCGATCACCGCCGGCTCGTCCGGGTGGCGCGCCGCGGCGGACGCGTAGCCGGCCGCGGGGGTCGCACCCCAGCGGACGAACGCCAGGCCGGTGCGCACGAGCTTGTCGGGGCGCGTCGGGGCGATGATGCCGGCGCCCCACAGGGCGCGGCCCACCCAGAGCTTGTTCGTGACGCGGTCGATCGGCGAGGGCATCGTCGGGCGCGTATCCAAGCACGAACGGCCTCCTCAGGGCAGTTGGAGGCCGGGTGGGAGCTCCGCGGAGTCGATCAGCGCGTGGATGTCGCCCGCGCGGCGAGGGTCGAGGAAGACGTGGCGCTGGCCGACGCTCGGCTTCTCGGCGAGCAGGCCGGCGTCGAGCAGGCGCTCCCCGACTTCGAGCGCGAGCGCCCGCTCGTGGCCGGCGAAGCCGCGCGCGAGATGCGCCCATTCGGTGTGGTAGCCGCCCCACTTCCCCATCCCGCGCAGGCGCTGGAGGATGCGCCGCGCCGCGCGGCATGACGGGTCGGGCTCCTCGTGCGGGCGCGGGCCCGCCCGAGCGGCGGGACCGAGCAGCGCGAGCACGGCGTCCTCGTGCTCGGCAAGCGAGGCGGGGTCGGCCGGGCGACCGCCGAGGCCGGCGATCAGCTCCGCGACCCGCAGGGGATGAGCCGGGCCGAGCGGTGGGCGCCGGTCGGCGATCCCCTCGAGCAGTGCGGCGGGCACGGCGAGCGCCGCGGCACGCAGTCGGTCGATCCCCTCCGTGTGCTCCTCGAAGGCGAGCACCGCGAGTTCCGGGAGCTCGAGCGGGCCGGCGCGGGGCGCCTCGTAGCTCAGCGCGAGCCACCGTCCGAAGCGTCCGGCCCGCAGGCGCGGGGGCGAGGCGAGGGTGGCCGGCGAGGGCCCGGCGGCCTCCACCAGCGCACCGACGAGCGCGGCGACGAGGAGCCAGCCGCGCTCGTCCGTGGCGTCGGGATCGGCGCCGAGGGTCGCCGGAACGGGCGCGACGGCGGCGAGGCCGCCGGCAGCGGCGCCGATGGCAACGGTCACCGGCGCGCCGTATCCCGACCGCGGCTTGGCCAGCTCGCGCGCTCCGTGCTCGAGCTCGTCGGCCAGCGCGGCGCGAAGCTGGGCGAGCCGCTCGCGCGGCGCGCTCGACCCGCCGGCTTCGCTCAGGATCTCGGCGAAGGACGGCATGGCCCGAGGCTAGTGGTGCGAGGCGGCCGTTCCGTCCGGCCCCCGGCGTAGCTTTCCCTGCCCTATGGAAGCTGCCACCCCCCTCCATCGTCCGCAGGTCCGCACCCAGGGCGAGCGCCTCGTCGTCGACGGGCTGCACATCGACGACCCGTGCGTCGTGCGGCTGGCCCACGAGCGCGAGCAGGCGGGCGAGAGCCCGGCGAAGCTCGTCCAGGACGCCGTGGCGATCGGCGCCCGCGTGCTCGATCGAGAGCAGGCCGGCGCGCAGGCCGACTTCGTGCGCGCGGAGTTCGAGAAGCAGGCCCGCGAGGTCGAGACGGCATTCGGCGAGCGCGCGCAGCGGGTGGGGGACGATCTCGCCCGCCAGCTCGAGTCCGTCTTCGGCCCGGAGAGCGGCCACCTGACCAAGGCGCTTCAGCGCCACTTCTCCGACGACAGCGCCGGAGCGGTCCAGCATCGGGTGAAGGCCGTCGTCGACGAGGTCACGCGCAAGATGCGCGACGACTTGCTGCGCCAGTTCTCCTCCGCCGACGGTCAGAACCCGCTGGCTGACTTCAAGTCGGCCTCGGTCGGGGCGATCCGGCAGATGGGCGACCGCCAGGACGCGCGGCTGCACTCTCTGCTCGAGAAGCTCGCGGGCCTCGAGGTCCAGGTCGAGCGCCTGCACGGCGAGCGCGAGACGCAGCTCGAGCTCGCCGCCGAGCAGGAGCGCGGCACGGGCAAGGGGCGCACCTACGAAGAGGCAGTGTTCGCCGCGCTCGACGCGATCGCCGTCGGGCAGGGTGATGACGCCGACGCGGTCGGCGACCTCAAGGGCGCCACGCGCAAGACCGGCGACATCGTCGTGGCGATCGACGGCTGCCGCGGAGCGTCGCGGGGCTCCATCGTCTTCGAGGCCAAGGACCGGCGGCTCTCCAAGCCGGAGGCGATGCGCGAGCTCGAACGGGCCAAGGCCGAGCGCGGCGCGGACTACGCCGTCCTCGTCGTGCCCTGCGACGACGAGCTGCCGGCCAAGACCCAGCCCCTGCGCGAGCATCAGGGCGACAAGCTCTTCGTCTCCTATGACCCCGAGGACGGTTCCCGGGTCGCCCTCGAGGTGGCCTACGCGCTCGCCCGCGCCCGCGTGTTGATGGCGCGCGGCGGCGGGGACGGGATCGACACCGCGGCCGTGGGCGACGTGGCCGAGCGTGCGCTCGGCGCGCTGCGCGACACCCAGAAGGTCAAGCTGCAGCTGACGGGGGCGAGCTCGAGCATCGAGACCGCACGGCAGGTGCTGGTGGCGATGGAGGAGCAGGTGAAGTACCACCTCGCGGAGATCCAGGAGCTGCTGGCTCCCGCGGCGGCCGACGAGGGCTGAGCGCGGTGATCCGGCGCCGCGTCACCGTCCACGGCCGCGTCCAGGGCGTCTTCTTCCGCGACTCGACGCAGGAAGAGGCCGAGTCCGCCGGCGTGGCCGGCTGGGTGCGCAACCGCGACGACGACACCGTCGAGGCGGTCTTCGAGGGCGAGGAGCGCGCCGTGAAGCGGATGATCGACTTCTGCCGGGAGGGTCCCGACCGCGCCGAGGTCCGCGACGTCGAGGTGAGCGAGGAGGAGCCCGAAGGGCTCGAGAGCTTCGAGGTCCGCTGAGCTACACCGAGTCGAGGGCGGCCTGAAACGCCGCGTGCGCCCGCTCGCCGTGCACGGCGAAGACCACGCGCTCGAGGGCGCTCCCGTGATCGATGTGGCGACGCACCTCCTCGAGCTCGATCGCCGCCGCCTCCTCGAGCGAAAAGCCGCCCACCCCGGTGCCAAAGGCCACGAGCGCCACCGAGCGGGCGCCGAGCTCCTCCGCGCGGCGCAGGACGCTCGCGGTGGCCCGGCGGATGATCTCCCCCGAGGTGGGTCCGCCCAGCTCCATCGTCGCGGCGTGGATCACCCAGCGCGAGGGCATCTCTCCGGCGTCCGTCTCGACCGCCTCGCCGAGCCCGATCGGCGCCTTGCGGTCGCTCTGGGCCTGCACGCTCGGTCCGCCGGCGCGCGAGATCGCGCCGGCCACTCCCCCACCGTGGGCCAGCTCCGTGTTCGCCGCGTTGGCGATCGCGTCGACCTCGAGCGTCGTGATGTCGGTGTCGAGGACCTCGATCGACGCCATCCGCAGGACCCTCAGAGCAGGATCACGAGAAGCGCAACGAGGATCGCGATCCCGAGCACCGCGCCCGCGACCGCCTGCTGCCAGTGGTTGGCCCAGAAGTCCGGGCGGGCACGGTCGCGCGTGTAGCGTCCCTCGGGAGGCTCGCCGACCCAGTCGTCGTCGTCCGCCGGGCTCATGGCCACAGGGTACGCCGGGGCGAAAACGGCGAGGGCGTCGACCTTTGGGCCGCGGACCCGAAGCTCGCCGGCGATGAGCACCGCGAGGCGGAGCTCGGCGACGTCATGACCGAGACCCGTCCCTCGGCGGCCCGTGCGTCCGCTGCGGGTCGGGGCGCATGAAGCGGCCAGGCGAAGCGCCCGCAGGCCTGAGTCAAGCGGCCCTCGTGAACGTCCGTCCACCGACACCCCGCCGACGGTGCGCGGACGTTCGCCGGGCGCCGGCATCTCGGCCGAGCTCGCTCGGCGCGCACGACCCGCGCTCGCGGGCCCGGCCCGACCGAACCTCAGCCGACTTCGGCGGGCTCGTCCTTGCCCTGCAGCCGCTCGCGCCCGCGCTGGACCGCGGCGATGAACTTCGTCAGGTTGACCTCGAGGGTGTTGAGGATCTCGTCGGCGTAGTCCTCGGCGCCCAGACGGATCTCGCGCTCGCGGGCGCGGGCGTCCTCCACGATGTCCTCGGCGCCCCGCTCGGCCTGCTTGGTGACCTCTTCCTGGGCGATGAGCTGCTGCTGGCGCTCCCCGGCCTCCTTGAGGATCCGTTCAGACTCGCGCTTGGCCTCGGCGAGCATCTCCTGGCGCTCCTTGACGATCCAGCGCGCCTGCTTGATCTCCTCGGGGATCGTCGCGCGCATCTGGTCGAGGATGTCGTAGATCTCCTCCTTGTCGACCCGGACCTGGTCGGTCAGCGGCACCTGCTTGGCGTTGTGCACCAAGTCGTCAAGCTTGTCGATGAGAACGAGGACATCCACGGCGAACCTCTCTTCGTCAGCGGGAGAGCTCTTCCTTCAGCCGCCGGACGACATCCTGGGGCACCATATCGTCGATGTTCCCACCGAACGTGGCGAGCTCCTTGACGCCGCTGGAGGAGAGAAAAGAGTACTGCGGGGAGGACATGAGGTAGACCGACTCGACGTCGGGGGCCTGGCGGTGGTTGAGCGAGTTCATCTCGAACTCATAGCCGAAGTCCGTGATGGTACGCAGACCCTTGACGATCGCGCGCGCGCCACAGCGGTGGGCGAAGTCGACGATCAGCGTGTCGAAGCTCTTCACCTCGACGTTTCCGTGGTGGCGGGTGGCATCGGCGATGAAGCGCATCCGCTCCTCCGTGGAGAACAGCGTCTTGTTCTTGCGGACGGGCACGTCGACCACGGCGACGACGACGTGGTCGAACATCGCGGAGGAGCGGCGGATGACGTCGAGGTGGCCGTTCGTGACCGGGTCGTAGGTGCCCGGGCAGATGGCGGTGCGGGGATCGGGAATCACGGGGCGCGGTGGATGCGGATGAGGGTGTCGCCGTAGCGGCGTTCGTCGGCCAAGGGTATGTGGAGCTCGAGCGGCGCTCGGTGGTCGCTCTCCCCGACCACCCGGGCGCCGGGCGCGAGCACCGGCTCGAGGGCCCTCGAGAGCTCGGCCCCGAGTCCGGTCGCCCGACGGTAGGGCGGATCGAGGAACACCAGATCGTATTGGCGGCCGAGATCGCGTGCGTTGCGGAGATAGGAGCGAGCCTCGGCGCGCCGCGTCGGCGCCTCGAGTCCGAGGGTGCTCAGGTTCGTCCGCACCGCCTCGATCGCGGGCGGCGAGCGATCCACGAAGTCCACCGTGGCGGCGCCCCGCGAGAGCGCCTCGAGCCCGAGCGCTCCCGAGCCGGCGAAGAGGTCGAGCACACGCAGGCCGGCCACGTCGCCGAGAATGGAGAACAGCGCCTCGCGGACCCGGTCGGAGGTGGGCCGGGTCTCCGCGCCGCGCGGGGCGCGCAGGAGGCGTCCGCGATGGGCGCCGGCGATGATCCTCACGCGGGGATCGGTTCGAGCGCCTCCGCACCGTAGGCGGCGGCGAGCGCGTCGGCCAGCAGCACGTGCTCGGGCTCTTCCAACTCGGGGTCGGCGGCCATGAGCGACTCCGCGCGGGAGTGGGCGCGCTCGAGCAGCGGGTAGTCGGCCGGCATCTCGGCGACGCGCAGGGTCCGCAGGCCGCTCTGGCGCACTCCGACGAGGTCGCCGTGCTTGCGCAGCTCGAGGTCGATCTCGGCGAGACGAAACCCGTCGTGGTGCTCGACGAGCGCCTGCAGCCGGCGGGAGTCGCGCGGGCCGAAGAAGATCGCCACCGAGTCGTGGGCGCCGCGTCCGATCCTCCCGCGAAGCTGATGCAGTTGAGATATCCCGTAGCGCTCGGCGTCCTCGACGAGGAGCATGGTGGCGTTGGGCACGTCGATGCCGACCTCGATCACCGAGGTGGCCACGAGCACGTCGGCCGAGCCCTCGGCGAAGCGCGCCATCGCCTCCTGCTTGGAGCGCGAGGCCATCTGGCCGTGGAGCAGCTCGAGGCGGAAGTCGGCGAGCTCCGTCCGGCGCAGCCGCTCGAACTCGGCGGTGGCGGCACGCACCTGCAGCGCCTCGGACTCCTCCACGAGCGGACAGACCACGAACGCCTGCCGGCCGGCCCGCAGCTCCTCGCGCAGGAGCTCGTAGGCGTGGGCGCGCTCGCGCTCGCTCGCGGCCAAGCGGGTGGCGATCGGCCGCCGGCCGCGCGGGAGCTCGTGCAGGGCGGTCACGCTCAGCTCGCCGAAGCCGGTGAGCCGCAGCGTGCGGGGAATCGGCGTCGCGGTCATGTGGAGGACGTGGGGCATCAGCCTCAGACCACCGGCTTCGCCGGCGGTGCCCTGGCCCTTGCGGTCGAGCGCTGCGCGCTGGCGCACCCCGAAGCGGTGCTGCTCGTCGATCACCGCCACCGCCAGGCGGGCGAACTCGACGTCCTCCTCGAGGAGCGCGTGGGTGCCGACGACGAGCGCGAGCTCGCCGCTGGCGAGCTTTCCGAGCACGTCGCGCCGGCGCGCCGCGGGAGTGGAGCCGGTCAGCAGGGCGGCCGGGACGGCCTCCTCGGCCATGAGGCGCTGGAGGGTCGCGAAGTGCTGCTCGGCGAGCGTCTCGGTCGGCGCCATGAGCGCCGCCTGGGCGCCGTGCTCGACCGCGCGCAGCAGGGCGAAGAGCGCCACCACGGTCTTGCCCGACCCCACCTCGCCCATGAGGAGGCGCTGCATGGGGTGCTCGTCGCCGAGGTCTCGGTCGATCTCCTCGAGCGCGGCCTCCTGGTCGCGCGTGAGGGTGAACGGGAGCCCGCGGGCGAGCCAGCGCGCGGTGAGCTCGCGCGGGCCGTCGAGCGTGACCGCCGCGCCGGCGGCCAGACGGCGCACGCGGCGGCGCAGCAGCGCGAGCTGGAGCAGGAAGAGCTCGTCGAACGCCGCCCGCCGGTGAGCGCCCGCGCCGTCGCCCGGCTCGCGCGGGAAGTGGGCGGCCCGCAGCGCGGCGCCGCGATCGGGCAGCTCCTCGGCCGCCCGGACGCCGGCCGGCAGCCACTCGACCACGTCGAGCAGGGCGTCGCGTTGCGCGGTGACGAGCGCGAGGATCTCCGTGGAGGAGAGCCCGTCGGTGGCGGGATAGTGCGCGACGCCCTCGACGGACCCCGGCGCCTCGGCGCTTAAGGCGTGGTCGCTCACCCGGAAGGCGTTGCGACCCGCGAACTTGCCGTGGAGCACGAGCCGCGTGCCGGGCGAGTACCTCTGGGCGAGCCACGGCTGGTTGAAGAAGGTGGCCTTCATCGGACCCGACCCGTCGGCCACCGTGGCCTCCACGAGCGGGCGCATCCCCCGCCGGCGCACCGGGCGCGCGGAGATCGAGCGGACCTCCACGAGGACCGTGGCCGACTCCCCGGGCACCAGGTCGGCCACCGTGCGGGCCTCGCGGCGGTCGCGCGGGAGGTGCTCGAGCAGGTCCCCAACGGTCGCGAGGCCGAGCGTCGTGGCAGCCTTGGCCGCTCGCGGCCCGGAGAGCTCGAGCGGCGCCTCGAGCGCGGAGGGGCGCGGCCAGCGAACCGGCGCCTCCGCGAGCTGCTCGCGCCCAAGCGGCTCCCGGGAGGCTAGGTGGGTCGGAAGGGCGCGGTCCACGGAGCGCCCTTCACTATGACGCTCGGAGCGGTCGGCTCACGCCCTACTCGGCGGACACGAGCCACCACCAGCTCGGCTCCCCGCCGTCGCTCAGCTCGAGCTCGACGCCGTCCCCGGCCGCGGCCCGCACCTCATCGTCTCCGAGCGGGGGCTCGGCGCCGCGGACGCAGGTCAGGAGCTCTGAGCCCTCCCCGAGCTCGGAGAGCACCGCGCGGAGCGTCGGGACCGGCTCGCCCCACGCCACGAGCTGCTCCTCCACGAAGCCGACCGCCTCCCCGACGCGAAAGCGGCCCTGGTGGTCGTCACGGGCGGCGGGAGCGACGCCGCCGGTGCGCACGTGCGCGAGCAGCCCCTCCATCGCGGCGGCGTTCTGCTCGGCGTCCCGGTCGGGGGCGAGCGCCACGGCCACGGAGAGGCCGGCCTGCTGGCAGCGCGTGTGGACCACGCGAACCGTCTTGTCGGAGAGCGCGGCGGCCCGCTCGGCGGCCATGAAGACGTTCGGCGAGTTGGGTAGGACCACGATCTCCTCGGCGGCCACCGCGTGGATGCCGGCGAGCAGCTCGTAGGTGGAGGGGTTCAACGTCGCCCCGGCCAGCAGGCCCTCCCCTCCCAAGGACTCGAAGAGCGCGCGCATCTTCGGTCCCGAGACGACCGCGAGGACCCCGCAGCGCGCCGACGCGGGGGGCGCGCTCGCGCCTCCGTTGCCGACGCCGCCAAGCCGCGCCGCGCGCTCGTGCACCTGCTCACGCATGTCGGCCACGTCGAGGTGCGAGACGGCCCCCGCCGCCGCGAACAGCCCGGTTGCCGCGTCGGGATCGTTCGTGTGGACGTGGACCTTGAGCGTGGTCCGGTCGCCCACCACGAGCACGGAGTCCCCCAGCTCCTCGAGGCGGAGGGAGGACGCACGCGCGTCGAGATCGCGCCCCGTGACCGCGAAGTTCGTGCAGAAGCGAAACGAGGAGGACTCGTGCTGGGGATGGCTCACCCGGGCCGCGACGTGGTGCTCGAGCACGGGCGGCTCGGATCCCCGCAACGCGGCGACGATGCCGGCGAAGATGATCGTCAGCCCGTAGCCGCCGGCGTCGACCACGCCCGCCTCTCGCAGCACCGGCAGGAGCTCCGGACCGCGCTTGACCGAGTCCTCGCCCGCCCGCACGGCGCCCTCGAGCACTCCGGCGAGGAGCGCGTCCTGGTGGGAGGCGGCGGTGTCGGGCGCCAGTCGGGGCTCGGGCATGTGGGCGACCTCGGAGACGATCCGCAGCGCCATCTCGCGCACGACGGTGAGGATCGTGCCCTCGGCGGGATCGCGCACCGACTCATACGCCTGGGCGGCCGCGCGCGCCATCGCCGCGCCGAGAAGCACCGGGTCCACGAGCTCGCCGGGGCGGGAGATCAGCTCCTCGGCCGCCCCGCGGATGAGCTGGGAGAGGATCACGCCGGAGTTGCCGCGCGCGCCAAGCAGCGCCGCGCGGGCCACCGAGGAGACGATCTCCTCGCGGCCGATCTCGTCCAGGGTCCGGTCGGCCGCGGCCTCAGCGAGGCGATCGAGCTCCTCGAGCACCGCCCGGAGCGTGAGCGCCATGTTGTCTCCCGTGTCGCCGTCGGCGACGGGAAAAACGTTCAGGTCGTTGACCTCCTGACGGCGCGCCTCGAGTTGCGCGAGCGCGGCCTCGACGACCGTGCGGAAGCGGACGAGGCTCGGGTCGGACACGGCGTGGCGAGCCCTGCTAGGAGCGTCGGCCACGCGCGGCCGGCACTACGCCTTGGTGACCTTGCCGGCCTTGAGGCAACGGGTGCACACGTAGACCCGCCGAGGGGTGCCGCCGTCGTCGATGCGCACGCGCTGGAGGTTCGGCTCGAAGCGCCGGCGGGTGGCGACCATGGAGTGGCTGCGGCTGTTGCCGAACGCGGGGCCCTTGGCGCAGGAATGACATACCTTGGACATGGCGCGGCGGAGTATAGGCGCGGCGTTGGCAAGCCGCCGGGCCGGGATTGCCGGGCGCCGAGATGGGTAACCGCCGCTTGGAGCGGGTCTCGGGACCCGATAGATCTCATGCCCAAGCTCACGTCCGATCTGCGCAGCGCCCCCGCCCTCCCCGAGCGCTATGCGCTCTCGCACCACATCGCCAACGGGGGGATGGCGTCCGTGTGGTCGGCGGAGGACTGCGTCCTTGGCCGCTGCGTGGCGATCAAGGTCCTCGCCGGCCACCTGGCCGGCGACCCCGAGAACGCCAAGCGCTTCGAGCGCGAGGCGCGGGCCGCGGCGCGGGTCTCCAGCCATCCGAACGTGGTGACGATCTACGACGTCGGCGAGGCCGAGGGCCGCGCCTTCATCGTCATGGAGTACCTGAGCGGCGGGTCGGTCGCCGACGCGATCCGCGCGGCGGGCGAGCGCGGGGTGAGCCGGCCCGAGGCGATCGCCTGGCTCCGGGACGCCGCCGCCGCGCTCGACGCCGCGCACGCGCTCGGGATCGTCCACCGCGACATCAAGCCCGCCAACCTCCTCCTTGACGCTCGCCGTCGTGCGCTCGTGGCCGACTTCGGGATCGCCCGGCTGGCCACCGACGCGAACATGACCATTACCGGCCAGCTCCTCGGCACCGCTGCCTACCTCTCCCCCGAGCAGGCCCTCGGCGAGCCGGCGACGGCGGCAAGCGACATCTACTCGCTCGCGGTTGTCGCCTACGAGCTTCTCACCCGCACCCGCCCGTTCCGCGCCGAGCACTTCGCCGCCCAGGCGCGGCAACACGCGGAGGCGACGCCTCCGCCGGCCACCGAGCGCGACCCCGGCCTCGCGCCCTCGGTCGACCCGGTGCTCGCTCGAGCCCTCGCCAAGGACCCCGACGAGCGGTGGCTGAGCGCCACGTCGTTCGTCGACGCGCTCGAGCGCGCGGTGGGACGCGGGCGCCCGGCGGCGGTCGAGTCCCCCACGGAGGTGACGCGGCCCCTCCTCGGGGCGGTGGGCGGCGCGGCTTCGCCCCGCTCGGGCGCAGTGCCGCGCCCGCGCCCCGCGCCGTCGCCGCCGATCGCCGCGCGCGTGGCCGCGCCTGCGCCCGCTCGCGCTCCGGTCTCGCGGGAGCGCTCGGGCCGCGGCGGTCGTCTGGCCCTCCTCGCGCTGGGAGCGGTGGCCCTGCTCGTCCCCCTCGTCGTGCTCCTCTCCTCCGGAGGGAGCCGAAAGCCCACGCCTGCGACGGCGCACCGGCCTGCTCCACGGCTCTCCGGCTCCCCGCGAGGCGCCCCGCACGCGGCGGCGCCGGGCACCCCCCGACCCTCTGCCTCTTCCTCCGCCGGCTCGCCCCCGGCCACTCCTCCCCCGTCGGCCAACCCCTCCCCCGCTCGGGCCGCGGCGCTGCAGCTCCGCGGCCACAACCTCGTGCAGAGCGACCCGGCGCAGGCCATCACGGTCCTCGAGCAGGCCCGAAGCGCCACGGGCAAGACCACGGCGGAGTGCCTCCAACCGAGCTCGAACGCCTGCCTGACCTACGCCTACGCGCTGTTCGACATCGGACACGCGCTGCGGATCTCGGGGCAGCCCGCCCGGGCGGTCGCAGTGCTCCAGGAGCGCGCGAGCATCCAGAACGGCCTCGACGTCGTGGACCCGGAGCTCGCGCGGGCGCGCCAGGAGGCCGCCGGGGGAACGGCGCCCGGCGCCGCCGAGCAGCCCGGCCCGAGCGGCAAGGGGAAGGGCACTAAGGGCGCGAACAAGGGCTGAGAGCGCGGGCGGTCTCCGGCTAGGGCGAACTCGGCGCGCGGTCTGCCTCGAGGCGGCGCTTGACCGCGAGCGAGGCCAGCACCGCCTCGGCGGCATGCGCGCCCGAGTCGCGCTTGCCCTGTCCCGCGCGTGCCATCGCCTGCTCCATAGAGTCGACCGTGAGCACCCCGAAGCCGCAGGGTACGCCGGTCTCGAGCTGCACGAGCTGGATACCGCGAGCGGCCTCGGCGCACACGTGGTCGTAGTGGTCGGTCTCGCCGCGGATCACGGCGCCGAGGCACACGACCCCGGCGTAGCGCCCCGACTCCGCGGCGAGCTTGGCGGCGAAGGGAAGCTCGAAGGCGCCCGGCACGTCGAAGACGTCTACCTCCCCCGCCCCGGCCCGGGCGAGGGCTCCCCGGGCGCCGGCCTCCAAGCGCTCGGCCAGCTCGGGGTAGAAGCGGCCGACGGCGAGCGCGAAGCGCCCGGGCTCCGCGCTCACGCTCTCCGGTCCCGCCGCTCGGCCGCGCGCTCCGGCCCGGGCTCCTGCTCGGCGTGGAGCATCTCCTCGTCCAGCGCCAGCCCCTGGTGGTGCAGGGTGTGTCCGAGCCGCTCGCGCTTGGCGCGCAGGTAGCCCTCGTTGTGGGGGTTGGGCACGGACTGGATCGGGATCTGCCCCGCGACGGAGAGCCCGTAGCCCTCGAGGCCGATGATCTTCTTCGGGTTGTTGGTGAGGATGCGGATGGAGCTCAGGCCGAGATCGGTGAGGATCTGGGCGCCGATGCCGTAGTCGCGCAGGTCGGCCGGCATCCCGAGCTCGAGGTTCGCGTCAACGGTGTCGAGGCCTCCCTCCTGGAGCTTGTAGGCGCGCAGCTTGTTGAGCAGGCCGATCCCCCGCCCCTCCTGGGAGAGGTAGAGGAGGACCCCGCGTCCCTCGCGCTCGATCATCGCGAGCGCCGACTCGAGCTGCTCCCCGCAGTCGCAGCGCAGGGAGTGAAAGACGTCGCCGGTCAGGCACTCGGAGTGGACGCGCACGAGCACGTCCTCGAGCCCGTCGACGTGGCCCTTGACCATCGCCACGTGGTGCTTGTTGTCCACGAGCGAGCGGTAGCCGATCGCGGTGAACTCGCCGAAGGTGGTCGGCATCGCGGTGGCCACCACCCGCTCGATGAGACGGTCGTGACGGCGGCGGTAGGCGATGAGGTCGGCGACCGTGATCATCTTGAGCCCGTGGCGGCGGCAGTAGGGCACGAGGTCGGGCACCCGCGCCATCGTGCCGTCGTCGTTCATCACCTCGCAGATGACGCCCGCGGGGATGAGCCCGGCCAGGCGCGCGAGGTCGACCGCCGCCTCGGTCTGCCCGATGCGCTCGAGCACGCCCCCCGCCTTGGCCTTGAGCGGCAGCACATGGCCGGGCTGCACGAGGTCGCGTGGGCGGCTCGCGGGGTCGACCGCGACCTGGATGGTGCGCGCTCGGTCTGCGGCCGAGACGCCGGTCGTCACGCCCTCGCGAGCCTCGACGGTGACGGTGAACGCCGTCTCAAACGCGCTCTCGTTCTTGGCCGCCATCAGGTCCAGTCCGAGCTCCTCGCAGCGCTCGGGGGTCAGCGCGAGGCAGATGAGCCCGCGCCCCTCTTTGGCCATGAAGTTGATCGCCTCGGGCGTCGCGAACTGGGCGGCCATGGTCAGATCGCCCTCGTTCTCCCGGTCCTCGTCGTCGCAGACCACGACCATCCGGCCCTGGCGGATGTCCTCGATCGCCTCTTCGACCGACGAGAAGGGATTGCTCGCGCTCATGCTCGGATCAGCCTTTCGACGTACTTGGCGAGGATGTCCACCTCGAGGTTGACGGGGCGTCCGACCGGGCCGAGGCCGAGGTTCGTGCGCTCGAGCGTCTCGGGGATGAGCGAGACGGTGAAGGAGTCCTCCGCGACCTCGGCGACCGTCAGCGAGACGCCGTCGAGCGCGATCGATCCCTTCGAGGCCACGTATCGGAGTATCGCCGGCTCGGCGCCGACGGTGAGGATCCGGGCAAAGCCCTCCTCGCGGACCGACTCGACGGACCCGATCCCGTCCACGTGGCCCTGGACCACGTGGCCTCCCAGGCGCTCCCCGGCGCGCAGGGGCAGCTCGAGGTTGACCCGCGTGCCCGCCGTGGCGGCGCCGAGCGAGGAGCGCTCGAGGCTCTCGCGCATGACGTCGGCCGAGAAGCCTCCCTCGGCCACCGTGGTCGCGGTCAGGCACACGCCGTTGACCGCGATCGAGTCGCCCGGACGCAGCTCGTGGGCGATGTCGGTCGTGATCGCGACCTGCGCGCCCGCCGGATCGGAGGCGAGCTCCGCCACCACGCCGACGTCCCCGATCAACCCGGTGAACACGCGGGCCTCACGCTCACCAGTCCCGCAGCCGGGCGGAGACGAGCAGGTCGTCGCCGAGGCGCTCGCACTCGAGGGCGTGCGCGCGGACCGCCTCGGAGATCGCCTCGACGCCCTCGCCCTCGAGCGGGTCGCGCGCCGTGCGGCCCCCGAGCAGGAGCGGAGCGAGGAAGAGGCGCAGCTCGTCGATCTCGCCCGCGTCGAGGAAGGCGCCCGCGAGCCGCGGACCGCCCTCGAGCAGCACGGAGCTCACGCCCGCCGCGCCGAGCTGCTCGAGCGCCGAGGTGACCCGCGCCGGGTCGTTGGCGCCGGCGGCGACGATGACCTCGGCGCCGGCGCCCTCGAGCGCCGCCACGGCGGTGCGCGGCGCCGCACGCGAGGCCACCACGGTGAGGGGCACCTCCGCGACGTCCTGCACGAGCTGGCACTGCAGGGGCAGGCGCGCCAACGAGTCGAAGACGACCCGCCGCGGCTGGCTCCAGACCTCGGGCACGCGTGCGGTGAGCTGCGGATCGTCGGCGAGCGCCGTGCCGATGCCGACGGCGACGGCGTCGAGCTCGGCGCGCCAGCGATGCGCTCGGCGCCGGCTCTCCGCGCCCGAGATCCACTTGGAGTCCCCCGCGTGGGTGGCCACCTTCCCGTCGAGGGACATCGCGGACTTGAAGAGCACCCACGGGCGGCCGGTGCGCGCGTGCTTGCGAAAGGGCTGGTTGAGCAGGCGCGCGCTCGCGGCGAGCTCACCGTCGGCGTGCACGACCTCCACTCCCTCGTCGCGCAGGATGCCGGGCCCGCGGCCGGCGGCCTTCTCGCTCGGATCCTCCGAGGCCACCACCACCCGGCGAAGCCCGGCGGCGAGGATCGCCTGCGTGCACGGCGGGGTCTTGCCTTCATGCGCGCAGGGCTCGAGGGAGACGTAGAGCGTGGCGGCCGAGAGCTCGCCGCCGGCTTGGGCGGCGGCGCGAATGGCCTCCACCTCCGCGTGGGGCGCCCCGAAGGCGCGGTGGAACCCCTCGCCGAGCACCTCGCCGTTGCGGGCGATCACCGCGCCGACGAGCGGGTTGGGGCTCACCCGTCCTCGACCCCGCTCGGCCAGCTCCACGGCACGGGCGAGGTGGGCGCGGTCGGTGTCGCTGTCGACGGGCAACGGGGGTCCTCTGGAGCAGAGGATAGGGCTACCCTCTGCTCGGCAGACGCCGTGCCCCCTCCCATGAAGCTCATCATCCAGATCCCCTGCTTCGATGAGGAGCAGACCCTTCCCGGGACGCTCGCCGACCTGCCGCGCGAGGTTCCGGGCTTCGACACCGTCGAGTGGCTCGTGATCGACGACGGGTCGCGCGACCGCACGGTGGAGGTTGCGCGCGAGTGCGGGGTCGACCACGTCGTGCGGCTCACGAACAACAAGGGCCTCGCCGCGGGCTTCCAGGCCGGGCTCGACGCGGCGCTCAAGCTCGGCGCCGACGTGATCGTCAACACCGACGCCGACAACCAGTACTTCGCCGGGGACATCCCGGCGCTCGTCGCCCCGATCGTCGCCGGCGACGCCGACATGGTCGTCGGCGACCGCAACATCATGACCATCGAGCACTTCTCTCCGCTCAAGAAGGCGCTGCAGCGCCTGGGCTCTTGGGTCGTGCGCCAGGCCTCCTCGACCTCCGTGCCCGACACCACCTCGGGCTTTCGCGCCTACAACCGCGAGGCGGCGCTCCAGCTTCAGGTCGTCTCCAAGTTCACCTACACGCTGGAGACCATCATCCAAGCCGGCAAGCTCCTCGTCGCCGTCGACCACGTGCCGGTGCGCACCAACGCGAAGACGCGCGAGTCGCGGCTCTTCCCCTCCACGGCGGCCTACGTGCGCCGCAACGTGCTCTCGATCTTCCGCATCTACACGCAGTGGGAGCCGCTGCGGGTGTTCATGGGGGCCGCCGCGATCGTCGGGCTGGCCGCCGTCGGCGTCTTCGGCCGCTTCCTCGTCGCCTACCTCCAGGGTGAGGGCAAGGGGCACGTCCAGTCGCTGATTCTCGGCGCGGTGCTCTTCAACGCGGCGATGCTGCTCGCCGCGCTCGGGGTGATCGGCGATCTGCTCGCCGCCCAGCGCCTGCTCACCCAGCGCACCTTCGAGCGCGTGCGGCGCATCGAGCTGCGCCTCGGAGTGGCGCCCTCGCACTACGAGCCGGGTGCCCGTCCGACCGGCCAGGCCGCCACCACCGGCGCCGACAGCGGCGGCGCGACCGGCAAGACGGAGGAGCGCGAGGCCCTGCGCGTATGAGCGGCGCGAGCCCGTGCGGCGTGGCCGCCGAGCCGGTGGTCACCGGCAACACCTACGACAAGTACGGCTCCACCAACCCCGTCGTGCGTCGGCTCATGGGCGGCTTCGAGCGCACGCTCGGCGATCTCTTCGAGCAGGCCGCGCCGGCCTCCGTGCTCGACGTGGGCTGCGGCGAGGGCGTGCTCACCGCGCAGTGGGCCGACCGCCCGGGCGTCGAGCGGATCGTCGGGATCGACCTCGAGGATCCCAAGCTCCAGGCCGAGTGGGAGGAGCGCCGGCGGGAGAACCTCGAGTATCGTGTGATGCGCGCCGAGAACCTGCCCTTCGCCGACGGCGAGTTCGAGCTCGCGACCGCGATCGAGGTGCTCGAGCACGTGCCCGACCCGGCGCACACGGTGGCCGAGATGGCGCGCGTGGCCTCCGGGCATCTACTCGTCTCCGTGCCGCGCGAGCCGCTGTGGCGCGCTCTGAACATGGCCCGTGGCGCCTACCTCGCCGAGCTCGGCAACACCCCGGGGCATCTGAACCACTGGTCCAAGCGGGCCTTTGTGGCCCTGCTCGCCCGCCACGGCGACGTCGTGCAGGCGCGCTCGCCGTTCCCGTGGACGATGCTGCTCGTCCGCCGCTAGCCCGGGCGATGGCGAGCTCCACCGCGGCGCGCGGGCGCTCCTACGGCGCGGGAGCGCGCATCCTCTCGATCGGGATCGCCTCGACGGGCGTGGTCACCTTCGCCTACTTCTCGGTGGCCAAGCACCTGCTCGCCGACGTGCCCTACAAGCGCGTCGCGCTCCTGTGGTCGATCCTGATCGTCGTCGTCTCGGTGATCTACCGGCCGATCGAGCAGCTCCTCTCGCGCACGATCGCCGACCGCCGCGCCCGCGGGATCGAGGGACGCCACCCGCTGCGCGTGCCCGCCGTCATCCAGCTCGCGTTCGCGCTCGCCTTCCTCGCCGTGGCGCTCGCCCTCCGGGGCCCGATCGAGCACGGGCTCTTCGACGGCTCGGCGGCGCTCTACTGGGTCCTCGTTGTCGGCGTGCTCGCCTACGCGGCGAGCTACTTCGCGCGCGGATGGCTCGCCGGGCACGAGCGCTTCGGGCTCTACGGCGGCCTGGTCCTGCTCGAGTCCTGCTCGCGCTTTCTCTTCCCCCTCGGGGTCGCGGTGGGGCTCGCCACCGGGCAGGTCGCCGTGGCGCTCGGGATGGCGGCGGCGCCGTTCGTCTCGCTCGTCGTGGTACCGCTGGCGTTCACGCAGCGACGCGGGCGCTCGGCGGCACCCTCCGGGGCCGGTGCACTCACCCCCGCCGCCGACGCCGCGGTGGAGCAGGGCCCGGCGGCGGCCGAGGTCGAGGAGGCCGCCAGCGATCTCTCCCTGCGCCGGGGGACGGGCTTTGCCGCCGCGGTGTTCGGGGTGATGCTCGCCGAGCAGGCGCTCTTGAACGCGGCGGTGCTGACGGTCGACATCACCTCCTCCGACCGGGCGCTCGCGGGATTCGTGTTCAACGTCCTGCTCATCGCGCGCGCGCCGCTCCAGCTCTTCCAGGCCATCCAGACCTCGCTGCTCCCCCACCTCGCCGGGCTCGCGGCCACCGAATCCGACGCGGCCTTCAACCGCGCGATCCGGGTGACCGTGCTCGCGATCGCCGCCTTCGCCGGACTCGTCGCCGTGGGCCTGCTCGCCGTCGGGCCGCTCGTGATGCGGCTCCTGCTGCCCGCGGGGCACTTCTCCTACGGCCGAGTCGGGCTCGCGGTGGTCGCCCTCGGCATGGGACTGCACCTCACCGCGGGGACGCTCAACCAGGCCGCCCTGGCCCGCGGCCGTGCGGCCCTCGCCTCCGCGGCGTGGCTGCTCTGCGCCGCGCTCTTCGTCGCCTGGGTCGCCTCGCCGATCATGGCCGACGAGCTGACACGGGTCGAGGTCGGCTACTTCGGAGCGACCCTCCTGCTGAGCGGGCTGCTGCTGGCCGTCTACCGCCGCCCGGCGCGCTGACCGGAGACTGGGCGGCCGGAGCGGCTCCTACAATCGCCTCGTGTCACCCCCTCCCAAGCGCAGGCGGCGCCCGCGGCTGGCGGTGCTCGCCGGAGTCCTCGTGCTCCTCGCGGGGGGCGCTGCCCTCGCCTACACCCTGCTGAAGGGGCGTGGCGCGGACATCTCGCACCCGAGCGCCGCCTTCACCCCGGAGACGCCGGTGCGCAAGCCGCGGCCCAAGGCCTTCGTCTGGCCGCTCTACGGCTACACGCAGAACCACCTGCGCAACTTCCCCGTCCGCGGCTCCTTCGGGCCGCCCTTTCACCGCCGGTGGACCTACCGGGGCCCGGCGCTGCTCGAGTTCCCGCCCGTGATCGCCAACGGCATGATCTACCAGCTCGCCGACGACGGCTTCGTGCACGCGCTCGATCTCCGCACGGGCCGGGTACGCTGGCAGCGGCGACTCGGAGTGCTCGCGGCCTCATCTCCCGCCGCGGGCAAGCGCTCGATCTACGTGACGCTGCTCGCCCGCGCCAAGGGGGCGCCGGGGCGCGTCGCCGCCCTCGACGCGCGCCGCGGCCACATCCGGTGGTCACGCGATTTGGGAAGTCGCAGCGAGTCCTCTCCCCTCCTCGACGGCAACCGGCTCTATTTCGGCACGGAGGGCGGCACGGTCTACGCCCTGCGCGCCCGGGACGGCAAGACGCTGTGGAGCTATCAGGCCAAGGGTGCGGTGAAGGGGAGCCCGACGCTCAAGGGCGGGGTGCTCTACTTCGGGGACTACGGCGGGGAGGTGCACGCGGTGCGCGCGCGCGACGGGCGCCGGGTGTGGTCGACGGTCTCCAACGGAGCCGTCGTCGGCTCGGGCACGTTCTACGCGACCGCCAGCGTGGTCAACGGCCGCGTGGTCATCGGCAACACCGACGGACGGGTCTACTCGTTCGTCGCCCGCAGCGGCAAGCTCGCCTGGGCCCGCCAGACGGGCAACTACGTCTACGCCTCCGCCGCCTACGCCGAGCCGCCGGGCCTCGGGCCGACCGTCTACGTCGGCTCCTACGACGGTAAGTTCTACGCCCTCGACGCCCGCACGGGCCGGACCCGCTGGGAGAACCCGGTCGGCGGGCGGATCTCGGGCTCGGCGACGATCGTCGGGCGCATCGTCTACCTCGCCAATCTCGGCGCGCACCAGACCGTGGGGCTCGACATCCGCACGGGACACCGGGTCTTCACCTTCCCCGACGGGGGCTTTGACCCCGTGATCGCCGACGGAAGCACGGTCTACCTCACGGGCTACAACAACCTGTACGCGCTCGCGCCCCGCGGACACCGGCGCTCGCGTCACTGACCTCCCCGGCGGGTCGGGCGCAGAGCCCGGCGCAGCAGGTTGTCGGTCATCCGCACGAGCCGCGGATCGGCCGCGCGCGGCGCGTCGGGCGAGGTCTGCGGAACGGGGAAGAGCGCGAGCTGCCAGCCGAGCGTGCCCGAGGAGAAGACGAGCGCCCCCGAGGGCGCGCGGTAGAGGGTCGAGATCGCGCGCCCGACGCGGCCGGTCTGGCACGCCGCGCTGCCGCCCCCGACCGTGGCGAGCCCCGGCGGAGCGGCGGGGCTCGTCTCGTCGAGCTCGTATCCGACGATCCCAGGCACGGTCGCTCCCGGAGTGAAGCCCGTTCCCTCAAAGAGCCAGGCGGGCCTCAGCGACGGGGCGGGCGACCAGGCGGAGTAGGCGTAGATCGGCGGCCCCGCTCCCCGGCGCAGCCGCGCGGTGATGCAGTCGCGGTACGCGCTGCCGGTGAGAGCCGCGCCGAGATTGGGAAAGGGGCCCGAGGGAGCGGAGCGGACGGGATCAAGCGCGGCGTGCTCCTTGTAGGCCGCCATGCGGTGATCGGGGCGCCCCGCCTCGCTCGAGGCCGCGGAGGCCCGGGCGAAGCGCACGCGCCACGCGAGCGTGTCCGAGGAGAGAAAGACGAGGCTCGTGCCCCCGTCGCGGGCGCGAGCAAAGGCGCGACGGCCCGCATCCGACCAGTACTCCGAGTGCCCGACGTCCAGCAGCGCCCGCGCCTCCGAGAGCTCCGCGCCGCGGAGGTCGGCGGCGGTGTTGGTGGTGTAGGAGACGGGGTAGCCACCGCGCTCGAGGTAGCGCACGAGCGCGACGTCGCGCGTGAAGAACTGCCCGGCGCCGGTGCTCGTGTCGTAGGGACGGTCGTAGGAGACCTCCACGCCCTGACGGGTGCCGGTGGCCCCGACGGGAAGGGCGGAGGGGTAGAGGGAGCTCCCTCCCCAGTCGTTGTAGGCCTCGTAGGTAGCGGTGGAGATCTGGGCCACCAGCGGCGCCGGATGCGCGGCCTCGAGCACGAACAGGCACTCGCGCTGCGCCCCGCGGTCGGTGGAGAGCTTGGCCACGTAGACGCCGCTCGCCCACGCGGAGGGGATCCGGAAGGTCAAGCTCGGGCGCCAGCGGCATTCGGTGAGCCCGGTCTGCGCGCGGTGAGCGCATGGTGGCTGGGAGGCGGCCGGCAGCGGCGAGCTCTGGAGCACGAGGCGCCCGCCGCGACCGCCGTAGAAGCCCATGCGGTAGAGCGCGACCCGCACGCGCCGCGCGCCGGGAGCGTTGACGTAGATCGTCTCGCGCTCGCCGGGCCGCACGTCCTGCTCGGACACGTAGCCCTCGACCCGCCCGGCCGCGGGCGGCGAGGCGAAGAGGCGCCACCCGGTGCTTCCGCGGGCGCGGTTCTCTTGGGCGACCGACGGCGGAGAACCGTTCGTGCGCGCGAGCGTCCCCTCCCCGGCGGGGGCGGCCTTCTCGGGCCCGGGGCCGCCGCGACCGGCGCTCCCGCCCGTCCCGAGCACGAGCGCGAGCACGAGAGCCGGCACGCCGAGGAGCGCGGCCACGAGAAGCAGGCGAGCTCGCACGAACGCCTCAGGCGGCGCCGGCCGCGGCGGCGATCGCGACATAGGCCGCGGCGGGATCGGCCGCGCCGAAGATCGCCGAGCCGGCCACGAACAGCCCGGCGCCGGCCTCGGCGCAAGGCCCGGCGGTGCGCTCATCGACGCCCCCGTCGACCTCGACCGGCGTTCCCGGCGCGAGCAGCTCATCCACCAGCCGCCGGACCTTGGCCAGCGAGGCGGGAATGAACGGCTGCCCGCCCCAGCCCGGGTTCACGGTCATGCAGAGGACGAGATCGACCGCCTCGACGACGTCGGCGAGCGCTCCGACCGGCGTGCCCGGGTTGAGCGCCGCGCCGGCCAGGCAGCCGGCCTCGCGCACCGCGCCGAGGGTGCGATGCAAGTGCGCGGTCGCCTCCTGGTGGAAGGTGATGGAGTCGGCCCCCGCCCGCGCGAACTCCTGCACCTGGCGCTCCGGACGCTCGATCATGAGATGCACGTCGAGCGCGCCGCCCGCGGCGTGCACCCGGTCGGCCAGCGCCCCGACCACGAGCGGACCCAGGGTGATCGGCGGCACGAAGTGGCCGTCCATCACGTCGACATGGATCACGCGCGCCCCGGCGTCCATCACCTCGCCCACCTGTGCGCCCAGGTGCGCGAAGTCGGCCGAGAGAATCGAGGGAGCGACCCGGCGCGCGGCGAGGAGCTCGGAGAGCCGGCTCATAGCTCGCGCAGCATGGAGCCGCCGCAGTGGTTGCAGGAGACGATCGCGGTCGAGGACATCCGGACGATCGTCGAGTGCTCACCGCAGTTCGGACACACCGAGCTGAGCTCCCACCGGCGCAGGCAGTACACGCAGCGGTAGCGCCCGGCCATCGTGGTGGGACGCAGCCACGGCTCACCGCACCCGGGGCAGTCGGGCCCCAGCTTCATCTCGGGTTCGGTCATCATCGCGCCTACCTCATACCGCATCCCCCGGCGCGAGGTCACACGCGACGCAGCTTCGCCACGAAGAAGCCGTCGGTGCCGTCGCGATGCGGGAGCGTGTGCGAGGGCTCGCCGAGGGCCTCGAGTTGCCCATCGCCTTCGAGCAGGACGCGCACCCGCTGCTCGTTCTCCCGGTCGGAGAGGGTGCAGGTGGAGTAGACGAGGACACCGCCGGGGCACAGCGCACGAGCGCCGGCGGCGAGGATCGCCGCCTGGGTGGCCACGAGGCCCGCGATCGACTCGGGGCTCACGCGCCAGCGCAGGTCGGGCCGCGACTGGAGGGTTCCGAGGCCCGAGCACGGCGGATCGACGAGCACCCGGTCGAACTGCTCACCCGCGACGGTGGCGGCGTCGAGCAAGCGCACCTCGACGATGGAGGTGCGCATCCGCTCCGCGGTGCGCGCGAGCGCCGCCGCGCGGCCGGGGTGGCGCTCGACGGAGGTAACCCGGCCGCGGTCGCCCATGAGCGCCGCGAGATGGGTGCTCTTGGCGCCCGGAGCGGCACACAGGTCGAGCACCCGCTCACCCGGCTGCGGATCCACCGCCCGCGCGACCCGCTGGGAGGCGCGCGACTGGGCCATGAACGCTCCGGCGCTCCAGAGCGGCGAGCGCCGGGCGTCGAAGGCGCCGTCGAGCACGAGCGCGTCGGGGTCATCGCGAGCCGGCGCCGCGGCCACGCCCTGGGCCGCGAGTTCCTCTCGCAGCGCGTCGCGCGAGCCCACGAGCGCGTTGGCGCGCAGCGCCGACTCCGCCGGCTCGTTGACCCGCGCCAAAAGCGCGCGCGCCTCGCTCGCGCCGAGCTCCTCCCACCACATCAGCGCCAGCCACTCGGGAACGGAGTGGCACACCGCGGCCGCCTCGGGGGTCGCGTCGTGGAGGCCGCTCAGGAGCGCGCCGCCTTCCCGCGTGGCGCGCCGCAGCACCGCGTTCACGAGGCCCGCGCCGCGGCCGCCCGCCACCTTGGCGAGCTCGACGCTCCCGTCGACCGCGGCATGGTCGGGCACGCCGTCGAGGAACCCGATCTGCAGGAGCCCGAGGCGCAGGGCGGCCACCACGGATGAGTCGAGCCGCCCGACCGGACGGTCGGCGAGCCGCTCGATGAGGTGGTCGAGCGTGCCGCGCCGCTGCACCGCCCCGTAGGCCAGGCGTGTGGCGAGCGCCCGTTCACGGGGATCGAGCTGCTCGCGGTCGGCTTCGGCGGCCAGGGCGCGATCGGCGTAGGCGCCCTGCTCGAAGACCCGCCGCAGCACCGTGAAGGCCACGCGCCGCGCCGGCGAGGGGCCGGAGGAGCCGGGCATGCTTCGCGCCTGTGCGCTTGACGCGCCGCGCGCGGTCACCCCCGCGCGCCGAGCGCGGGATTCCCGCGCAGGAAGTCGGCGGCGGGCATCGCTCGACCCCCGGACGGTTGAACTTCGAGGAGCTCGAGCGCGCCGGTGGCGCACCCGAGGAGCAGACGGCCGTCGGCGGCGGCGAGCGTGCCGACGGGCGGGCCGTCCTCCCGGGCGCACGCGGCCCGCACGCCGAGGAGGACGCCGTCGTCCAGCTCGAGGCGCGCGCCGACGTGCGGGGTGAGGGCGCGGACGCGCCGCTCGAGCTCGGTCGCGGAGCGCTGCGGGTCGAGCAGCCGGTCCTCGGGGGCGATCTTCTCTGCGTAGCTCACGCCCGCCTCGGGCTGTTCCTTCCAGTTCGGCGCGTCGTCCAGCGCGCCGATGAGGAGCTCGGCGCCCGCGGCGGCCAGGCGCGGGGAGAGCGAGCCGTAGGTGTCCTCGGGGCCGATCGGCTCACGAGCGCAGGCCGCCACGGGGCCCGAGTCGAGGCCGGCGGTCAGCCGCATGACGCATACGCCCGTCTCCGTGTCGCCGGCCATGATCGCCCGCTCGATCGGCGCGGCCCCGCGCCAGCGCGGCAGCAGCGACGGATGCACGTTCAGCATGGGGTGGGCGGAGAGCAGCGGCTCGCGGATGAGCGCTCCGAAGGCGCAGACGCACACCGCGCCGGGCTCGGCCCCGGCGATGCGGGCGCGGGCCTCCTCCGCGTTGACGCTCTCCGGCTGCTCGAGCGCGAGCCCGAGCCCGCGCGCCGCAACGGCCACGGGGGGAGCGGCGAGGCGGCGCCCGCGCCCACGCGGGCGATCGGGCCGGGTCACGACGAGCGCCGGGCGGTGCGAGCTCCGCGCCAGGCGCTCGAGCACCGTGGCGGCGAAGTCCGAGGTGCCGAGGAAGACCGTCCGCACGCGGCGCCTAGGCCGCGCGCTCGGCCTCGCGCAGGGCACGCATGGCCGTCTTGCGCTGATCGCGCGAGGTGCGGTCGAGCACGAGCACGCCGTCCAAGTGGTCCATCTCGTGCTGGATGACGCGGGCCTCGAGGCCGCTTGCCTCCACCACGAGCTCCTCCCCACGCTCGTCCTGGGCACGCACCCGTACGTGCACCGGGCGCTCGACCTCCACGTGCACGGCGGGGAGGCTGAGGCAGCCCTCCTCCATCGTCTCGAGCTCGAACCCCCGCCACTCCAGGCGCGGGTTGACCAGGGCGAGAGCCGGAGTGTCGGGCTCGACCCGGTAGACGAGCAGGCGGTGGAGCACCCCGAGCTGCGTCGCGGCCAACCCGATCCCGATCGCGTCGTTCATGAGCTGGGCCATCCGCGCGACCTCCTCGCGCAGGGCGGCGTCGAAGCGCTCCACCGGCCGGGCCCGCGTGGTGAGGACGGGGTCCCCGAAGACCCGCACGTGGGCCAGGGCGGCTGCGCGGCGCGCGCGCGCCGCGGGGTCGAGGCGGGGGGCGGTGTCCTCCGCCTCCTCCTCGGGCTCGAGGTCCTCTTCGTCGAGCAGGGCCTGGTCGGTCATCCGGGGCCCAAGTGTAGTTTCGCTCCGTCGAGGGCTCTACTGCGGATCGACGTCGACCGAGATGGCCGCCGCCCGACCGACGGGGAGCCGCGCGACCGCTTCGACCGCCGCGCCCACGGAGGAGATCGCCCCCGCGCGCTCACGTGCTTTGATCACGAGCTGGACGCGCTCGCGACCGCGGAGGCGAAAGAGCGGCGCCGGGCCAAGCACGTCGGCGCCCGGCGGCTCGATCCGCTCCCGCAGCGCCTGCGCCGCCTCGAGCGCCGCCGCGGCGCTCGGCGCGGAGCAGACCACCCTGATCAGGCTCGCGAACGGTGGATAGGCGAGGGCACGCCGGCGTTCGAGCTCGCCGCGCAGGAACCCGTCGGCGTCGTGGCGCGCGGCGTCCCGGAGCGAGGCGGCCTCGGGCGCGAGCGTCTGCACGAGGACCCTCCCGCCGCCCGCCCCGCGCCCCGCCCGACCGGCGAGCTGGGCGACGAGGGAGAAGGTCCGCTCCTCCGCGCGGAAGTCGGGAAAGCGCAGGGTTCCGTCCGCGTCGAGCACGACCCCGAGCGTCACGTCGGGGAAGTCGTGGCCCTTGGCCACCATCTGGGTGCCGACGAGGATTCCCGCCGGTGCGGCGCCGAAGGCGGCGAGCGTGCGCGCGATCCCGTCCTTGACCGCTCCCGCGTCGGCGTCGAGGCGGAAGATCGGGAAGGCCGGGTCGCCCAGCGCCTCGGCGAGCTCGGACTCCACCCGCTCGGTGCCCGCGCCGTGGCGCGCGACCGACGGCGAGCCGCAGTCGGGGCAGGAGCCGGGCGCCGGCTCGGCGTGGCCGCAGTGATGGCAGGCCACCCGCCCCGAGCTCCGGTGCAGGACGAGCGCGACGTCGCACTCCGGGCACTCCCACACCCGTCCGCACGCGCGACAGGAGAGGAAGTTCGACCATCCCCGCCGGTTGAGCAGCACGATCGCCTTGCGCCCGGCGCGGCGCACCTCGCCCAGCGCCTCGCGCGTGCGGGGGTGCAGCGGGTGGCTCGTGCCGCGCATGTCGAGGAGCTCGACGGGCGGGAGCGGGCGGCCGTCCACGCGCTCGGGCAGGCGGACCTGCTCCAGGCGCGTGACGGTCTCGGGCCGCGGCGTGGCGCTACCCAGGAGCAGCACGGCGCCCGCCTGCCCCGCGCGGCGCTCGGCCACCGCCCGGGCGTCGTAGCGGGGGTCGCCCTCGTGCTTGTAGGAGGCCTCGTGCTCCTCATCGACGACGACGAGGCCGAGGTCGCCGAGCGGGGCGAAGACCGCTGAGCGCGGCCCCACGCACACGCGCGCCTCACCCCGTGCGAGGCGCTGCCACTCGTCGTAGCGCTCGCCCTGTCCGAGCCCGGAGTGGAGCACCGCGACGGTGTCGCCGAAGCGCGCCTCGAAGCGTGCGACGGTCTGCGGGGTAAGTGCGATCTCGGGCACGAGCACGAGCGCGCCCCGGCCGCCCGCGAGCGCCGCGGCGGCCGCGCGAAGGTAGACCTCGGTCTTGCCCGAGCCGGTCACCCCGTGGAGGAGGAAGCGCCGCTCCCCCGCAGCGCCCGTGAGCGCGGCGAGGATCGGCGCGAGCGCGGCGCGCTGAGCGGAGGTGAGCGCCGGCGGATCCGGCTCCGCGGACGTCCCGCCGGTGCCGGCGGAGAAGGGGCGCCGGCGCTGGGCACGGCGCGCGAGGGCGATCAGCCCGCGGCCCTCGAGGCGGCGCAGCGCGGCGTGGTCGGCACCCGCCTCGGCGGCGGGAAGCGGCCCGCTCTGCTCGAGGCGGCGCAGCAGGGCGCGCTGGCCCTCGGTCAGCCGCACGCCGCCGTCGAGCGCGGCCCCCCCGGCCCGGGTCAGCTCGGCGACGAGCGCCGTCCGGGCCCGCGCGCGCGGGCCCCCGGGCGGGAGCACGAGCCCGAGCGCGCGAGCCGGAGTGGAGCAGTACTCCTCGGCCATCCACAGCGCGAGCTCGACGAGCTCGGCCGGCACGCCGCCCGGCAGGCGGCGCAGCGGGGCGGCGAGCTTCTCGGGCGCGACGTCGGATCGGGCGGCGGTGCCGGTGACCACCCCGAGCACCGAGCGACCCCCGAAGGGCACCTCGAGCGTCGTGCCGACCTGCACCTCGCCGTCCTCGGGCCCCAGCCGGTAGTCGAACGGCCCGCGGACCGCGCGCGTCGTGGTCAGAGGCTCGACCTGGGCGAAGGCGGGCACCCGCCCGAGGCTAGAAGCGCCGGCGGACGGGCGGCCCCGGATCGGCGGCCCCCGCCCTCGCCCGGCCGTTCGCTCTCTAGGAGACGGCCGTGGCGCCGAGCCCGGCCGCCTCGCGCAGGGCGTCGGCCTTGTCGGTCTTCTCCCAGGTGAAGTCGCGGTCCTCCCGGCCGAAGTGGCCGTAGGCCGCGGTCTTCTGGTAGATCGGCCGGTGGAGCTTCAGATACTCGCGAAAGGCGCCCGGACGCAGGTCGAAGTGCTTCTCGACGAGCTCGGCGATCTTGCCCCTGGCGACCTTCTCGGTGCCGAAGGTCTCGATCATCACCGAGACGGGGTGCGCGACGCCGATGGCGTAGGCGACCTGTACCTCGGCGCGGTCGGCCAGACCGGCGGCGACGAGGTTCTTGGCGACGTAACGGGCCGCGTAGGCGGCCGAGCGGTCGACCTTGGAGGGATCCTTGCCCGAGAACGCGCCGCCGCCGTGGCGCGCCATCCCGCCGTAGGTGTCGACGATGATCTTGCGCCCGGTCAGGCCGCAGTCGCCCATCGGGCCGCCGACCACGAACCGACCGGTCGGGTTGACGAGGAAGTTCTTCTTGAGCTTCTTGGCGTCGTAGAGCTCATCGGGGAGGATCGGCTCGACGACGTGCTCCCAGAGGTCCTCCTTGATGAGCGACTCCGCCCCCTCCTTGTGCTGGGAGGAGATGAGGAGCTTCTCGATCTCGACCGGCACGCCGTCGCGGTAGCGGACCGTGACCTGGGTCTTGCCGTCGGGGCGCAGGTAGTTGACCGCCTCGGCCTTGCGCACGTCGGCCAGGCGCTTGGCCAGGCGGTGCGCGAGCGAGATCGGGAGCGGCATGAGCTCGTCGGTCTCGCGGGCGGCGTAGCCGAACATCATCCCCTGGTCGCCCGCGCCCGCCAGGTCGAGCGCGTCGTCGTCACCCGGATCGGTGCGGGCCTCGTAGGCGGTGTCGACGCCCTGGGCGATGTCGGCCGACTGCTTGTCGATCGCGTTGATGACCGCGCAGGTGTTGCAATCGAAGCCGTAGGTGGCGTTGTCGTAGCCGATGCGCCGCACGGTCTCGCGGGCGATGTCGGGGATGTCGACGTAGGTCTCGGTGGTGATCTCCCCCGAGACCACGATCAGCCCGGTGTTGACCAGGGTCTCGCACGCTACGCGCCCCAGCGGGTCCTCCCGCATGACGGCGTCGAGGACTCCGTCGGAGATCTGGTCGGCGATCTTGTCGGGGTGACCCTCCGTGACGGATTCGGAGGTGAAGAGATACTCGTTGTCGGCAAGCGGGCTCATGGGATCTTGAGGTTCAGCTCCACGGTCGATTCGGACTCCCCGCGTGACGACGTCAGACCGACGGACCGGATGCCCGCCAGCTCGGCGCGGGCGGCGCGAAAGCGCGCATTCTGCCCCAGTCCCGTCTGCTCGATCAGCCCGAGGAGCTGGCGGAAGTCGAGAAAGACTAGCGACGTGACCCGGGACGGGCGATCGGCCAGCGCCGCCTTGAAGCCCGGATCGGCGGAGAGGCGGTGGCTCCTCGCCCGCACCGCGGCGATCCCCTCCAGGGAGGTCGAGGCCACGAGCTTGCCGTCGAAGACGGCGTAGTCGAGCTCGCGGGCAGCGCTCAGGCGCAGGCGGAAGGCATCGACGCCCGCGACGCTCTCCTGGGTGAAGGTCGGCGTCAGGCCGGGGCCCGACCCCACCGGAGCGAAGATCTGCGCCAGCGGGCCCTGAAGCTGGGCGAAGGCGCCGCGGGCGCTCTTCTCGTCGCGCACGCGGGCGATCAGCGTGAGCGTCGGCAAGGGCGCTCCCGGGGAGATCTCGAGCGCGAACTCGCCCTGGAGCACCGGCAGGACGTCGCGGTTGACGTCGACTCCGCGGGCGCTCAGCGCGCGGCCGAGCTGGCCGAGGAGCGCCGCCACACGAGCCCCGCCGCCGCCCGTGGGGACCGCGTCGACGAGCCGCCCCCCGGCGCGCCCGATGCCGTTGAGCTGCAACCACCCCGTGGCGGGACCGGCGGCCTGGTCGGAGAGGGAGGGCTTGAACGGCTCAAACGGGGAGGGCGGCGAGGCCTGACCGGCATCGAGCACGGTGTGCAGGCGCGCGCGGGCCCCGTCTCCCTGGGCGCTCACGGTGAGCGCCGCGCCGGCGAGCGCCGGCTGGTCGAGCAGGCCGCCCACGGCGCCGAGCAGTCCCGGGCGGGGGGCGAGCACCTGGCGCACCCCCGCGCTCGACGCGTAGAGATCGAGCACGCGCGCGTCCGGCGCGGCCTTCATCGCTCGCCTGTACGCGCTCTGGCCCGCGAGCGCGGGACGCCGCCCGGCCTGGGCGTCGATCGCGGCCTCGAGCGCGGGTGGGGGCCCGATCACGAGGTAGTGCGAGACGAACGCGGCCGCCTGAGCGCCGTAGACGGCGGTCCGAACGCCGCGGTAGGACGGCTGCGCGGTGGGGCGGCCGAAGCGCGTGAGGAACTGGCGCGCGCGGCCGCGGTCGCGGACGTCGATGACGGTGAGCGAGACGGCGCGTCCGCCCAGGGGCACGAGGGCGAGCCCGGCCTCCTTGCCGATCCACGGTCGCACCTCGCGCCCGAGCGCCGCGCCCTGACCCGGAGCGCTCAGGTGCAGGGCGCTCAGCACCCGGTCGCGCAGGCTCCCGTACCCGGGGAACCGCCCGGCGAGCGTGCCGGCGCGCCGCGTGCCCTTGCGCCCTTCGTCCGTCGAGAGATGCACGTAGGCGAGCGCATCGCCCGGCACGAGCTTCGCGGCGCCTTCGGCCGGACCGTCGCTCCCGCTCAGGACGAGTACGAGCAGGAGAACCACGAGCACGACGGCCAGTACGACCGCCGCCCCGAGCCGGCGGCGGCGCGAGCGCAGAGCCCCTGGTCCGGTCGTCCTTGCTTGCGTGGCCACGGCGCTAGGCGGCGGCGCCGCGGCGCCGATCGGGGCCGCGATGCGGGCCCCGGCGCTCGCGCCGCTCGACGAAGTCCAGGATGATCGGTACCCCGTCGAGCCCGTAGCGCTCGCGCAGCCGGTTCTCGACGAAGTACGCGTAGTCGCGCGTGACCCGCTGGCGGGAGTTGACCTGGATGGAGAAGCGCGGCGGCTTCTCCCCCGTCTGGGCCATGTAGAGCATCCTCAGCCGGTGTCCCTGGCGCGCCGGAGGCTGGCGGGCCTGCACGATGTCGGAGAGGAAGCGGTTGAGCTGCGGGGTGGGCACCCGTCCGCCGTAGCGGTCGGCCAGCGCGAAGGCCTCCACGAGCAGGCGCGGCACGTGGCGCCCGGTCTTGGCGCTCGCGGTGAGCACGCGCGGGCGCAGCCGGAGCTTCTGGCGCACACGGGCGCGCTCGTGGTCGAGATCCATTCCCTCGGCGACGTCCCACTTGTTGAGCACGAGCGCGGTCGCGCAGCCGCTCTGCATGGCGAGCTCGGCGACGCGGAGGTCCTGGCTCGTGACCCCGATCTGCGCGTCGCAGACCACGAGCGCGACGTCGGCGCGCTCCGCGGCGCGGCGCGAGCGCAGCGCGGTGTAGTACTCGAGCGACTCCCCGACCTTGGACTGCCGGCGCAGGCCGGCGGTGTCGATGAGGACGAGCCTGCGGCCGTCGACCTCGAGCGGCAGGTCGATCGCGTCGCGCGTGGTGCCCGCCTGGGCGGAGACGATCACCCGCTCGGCGCCGAGAAAGCGATTCACGAGCGAGGACTTGCCCACGTTCGGGCGCCCGATCAGCGCGAGGCGGGCGGTGCCTTCGGACTCAGGGTCCTCGGGCTCCTCGGGGAGGAGAGCGGTAAGCGCGTCGAGCAGGTCGCCGCTGCCGAGGCCCTGGGCGGCGGAGACCGGCAGGGGCTCGCCGAGCCCGAGGCCGTGGAAGTCGGCGGCGAGGGCCAGGTCGGCCACCGAGTCGCACTTGTTGGCCGCCAGGAGCACCGGGCGCCCCGAGCGACGCAGGAGGTCGGCCATCTCCTCGTCCCCCGGTCGCACGCCCGCGCGGGCGTCGACAACGAGCACGGCGAGAGTCGCGTCCGCGAGCGCCGCGCGCGCCTGCTCCTGGATCGAGCGGGCGAGCTCGTCGCGATCCTCGAGGTCGACGCCGCCCGTGTCGATGAGCGCGAAGCGCCGCCCGTTCCACTCGCACGGGATCTCCTTGCGGTCGCGGGTCACGCCCGGCTGCTCGTGCACGACCGCCTCGCGCGACCCGGTCAGGCGGTTGACGAGCGAGGACTTGCCCACGTTCGGATAGCCGACGACGGCGACCTTCACGACGCCTCCGGCAGGTCGACCACGTCGAGGCCGGCGCTCACGAGCCGAGCGCCGGCCGCCGACGGTCGTTGCGCCCGAGCTGCTGCCGATGGTCGAGCTCGACCGCGGCGAGCGAGTCGACGCCGCTCAGCCTTGCGGGCACGTAGCATCCCGTCCTCTTCTTCGACCACTTCCCTGTCCTCCGGACGGACCCCGCGGGGATCCGGGGATCTTGCTGGAGTCGCGGTCCGATCGTTCTGGCCGCGGGATCGCTCATGCCGGACAGCCTAAACCCCGCCGCGAGTAGGCCTGGCCGGTAGCGATGTCAGGTGGTCGGCTGCGCGATGGTCGGGGGCGCGCGCCCTCGCGGATCGGCTGAAGGATCGAGGGGGTCATCGCGCCTTCGATGCTTCGGCGAGCGTGCCAGGAACGATCAGGGCGCGCAAACGTCCACCCAGTGTTGCTCGGGTGTCTTTGTGGACGGTCAACCACGGGCCGCTCCTGTGCGGCCTCCTCCATCCTGCGGCATGGAGCGCCTCAAGCGCCGTGAGGTCGATCGCGGGGTCCATACTCAGCAGCGTGTTCAACGAGGAATGGACCACCGCGGAGCACGTCCGTCGCTATCTCGACCGAGCGGATGCGTGTCCGCGCCGCGGCGAGGGAGAGAGTGTCCTGCTCGAGCACGTCGTCCCCCGTGACGCCCGACGGGTCCTCGACCTCGGCACGGGCGACGGCCGCCTGCTCGCTCTCCTCTGCATCGACCGCCGCGAGATGCTCGCGGTGGGCCTCGACTTCTCCGAGCTGATGCTCGACGCGGCTCGCGAGCGGTTCGCCGACGAGGAGCACTTCGAGCTCGTCCAGCACGACCTCGCCGAGCCGCTGCCCGCGCTCGGCCACTTCGACGCTGTCGTGTCCTCGATGGCCATCCACCATCTCGAGCACGATCGAAAGCGCTCGCTGTACGGCGAGGTCTTCGACCTCCTCGAACCCGGCGGCGTGTTCGCGAACTTCGAGCATGTGGCCTCGCCGACGCATCGGCTCCATCTGGCGTTCTTCGCGGCGATCGGGGAGCCGCTCGAGGACGAGGATCGGTCCGACCGTCTGTTCGACGTCGAGAGCCAGCTCGCGTGGCTGCGCGAGCTCGGCTTCGGCGACGTCGACTGCTACTGGCAGTGGCTCGAGATGGCACTGCTCGTCGGCGTCAAGCCGGCCTAGGTCAGCTAGCCCGGCGCGCCGCCTCGGCGGCCGCGACGACCCGGGCTACGACCTCGTCGCGGGAGAGCGTCGTGGTGTCGAGCTCGAGCGCGTCGGGCGCCGCGCGGAGCGGGGCGTGCGCGCGGGCGGCGTCGCGCTCGTCGCGCAGCGTCTGCTCGACCAGGACCTGCTGCGGGTCGGCGCCGAGCTCGGCGGCGCGGCGGCGCGCGCGCTCCTCCGGCGTCGCGGTGAGAAACACCTTGACCTCGGCATGGGGCGCCACCGCCGTGCCGATGTCGCGGCCCTCGGCCACCCAGTCGCCGTGCGCGAGCAGCTCGTGCTGCATGGGGAGTAGAGCGGCACGCACCGCAGGGTCCGCGGCGGCGCGCGAAGCGCCCTCGCTGACCTCCGGGGTGCGAATCACCGCGCTCACGTCGCGGCCCTCGAGGAGCACCCGCTCCCCGAGCTCGATCGCGAGGCCGGGCGCGGCCTCGGCGGGCTCCACCCCGCGCTCGTGCGCGGCCAGGGCGACGCAGCGGTAGAGCGCGCCGGAGTCGAGGTAGGTGAAGCCGAGCGCCCGCGCGACCCCGCGCGCGACGGAGGACTTGCCCGCGCCCGCGGGCCCGTCGATCGCGACCACCATCAGCGCGCCGTCAGCCGGGCCAGGTCGTCGGAGAAGCCGGGGTAGGAGACCGCGGCGGCCTCCATGCCGAGCACCTCGACGCCCTCGCGGGAGGCGAGCCCGGCGATCGCCCCGAGCATCGCGAGCCGATGATCTCCGCGCGACTCGAGCCGGCCACCGCGCAGTCCACCCGTGCCGCTCACCACGAAACCCTCGGACGTCGCCTCGATCTCGGCACCGAGCCCGCGCAGCCCCTCGACCACCGAGGCGATCCGGTCGGACTCCTTGAAGCGCAGCTCCTCCGCGCCTCGCACCTCGGTCCTGCCCTCCGCGAAGCAACCGAGCAGCGCGATGAGGGGCAGCTCGTCGATCGCCAGCGGCACCTCGGTGGGCTCGACCACCGTGCCGCGCAAGGCGCCGGCGCGCACGGTGATGTCGCTCACCGGCTCGAGGTCGGACTCGGTGTTCGGCGCCTCGAGCTCGCCCTCCACCTCGGCGCCCATGCGCCCGAGGACGCGCAGAAATCCTGTTCGCGTCCAGTTGACTCCCGCCCCTCGCACCGTCACCCGGGAGCGGCGCACGAGCACGGCCGCCGCGAGTGCGAACGCGGCGGAGGAGACATCTCCTGGCACGCGGATCTCGTCGAGCTCGAGCTCGTCGACCCCGGTGATGCTCACCGCGCCGCCGGCTCGGCTCACCGGCACGCCGGCGCGGAGGAGGAGGCGCTCGGTGTGATCCCGGCTCGGCGCATGCTCCCGGACGGTCGTGCGCTCGTCGGCCGTGAGCCCGGCGAGCAGCACGCACGACTTCACCTGGGCGCTGGCCACCGGGAGCTCGTAGTCGATCCCGCGCAGCGCCGCCCCGGCGATCGTGAAGGGCGCGAAGCGCTCCTCGCGGGCCTCGATGCGCGCGCCCATGCGCTCGAGCGGCTCGGCGATGCGATCGACGGGGCGGCGACGGATCGAGTCGTCGCCGTCGATTCGCCACACCCCGCCGGGCTGGGCGGCGAGCCAACCGGGCAGGAGGCGCATGAGCGTCCCGGCGTTGCCCACGTCGATCGCGCCGGTGACCTCGGCGGGGTTGCGCAGCCCCGTGCCCCGCACGAGCAGCTCGTCGGGTCGGGACTCGACCACTGCCCCGAGGGAGCGCACCGCTCGCAGCGTGGCGTTGGTGTCAGCCGAGTCGAGGTAGTTGTGGATCGCGACCGGCTCGCCCGACATCGCGGCGAGCAGCGCCGCACGGTGGGAGATCGACTTGTCGGGCGGGGCGATCAGCTCACCGCGCAGCGGTCCGGCCGGCTCGAAGCGCATGCCCGCGCTCACGGGCGCGTCACCGGGAAGCCGAGCCGCTCGACGAGCTCCTGCGCCCGGCGCGCGGCCTCCTCGCCGGCGATCCACAACGCGACGCGCCCCTCGGAGGAGTCGGGGGTGGGATAGAGCGCCATGTCGGTGATGTTGACGCCCGCGCGCCCGAGGGCGAGCGCGACCTCGGCCACGACGCCCGGCCGGTTGGGAACCGAGGCGCGCAGCTCGTGCACCGGACCCCCCGCCAGGTGGGCTTCGAGCAGGCGCCGGCGGTCCTCCCGCGCGGCCTCGTTCCACGCGGTGAGGGCGACCGGGTCGCGGTCCTCGAGAGCGCTGCGCACGAGCCCGAGGCGACGAACGGTCTCGTCGAGCTGGGCGAGCAGCGCGTCGGCGTTGGCCAGGTAGATGTCGGTCCAGATCGCGCTGTTGGCGCCCGCCACCCGGGTCGCGTCGCGAAAGCTCGGGCCGGTGGCCGGCAGGCGCTCCTCGTCCTCGGAGAGAGCGTGGGCGGCCTGGGCCACGAGGACGTTGGCGAGCACGTGGGGAAGGTGGGAGACCGAGGCGAGGATCGCGTCGTGAGTCTCGGCGTCGATCGCGGCGGGCCGGGCGCCGAGGCCGTGAAGCAGCCGGTGCAGGCGCTCGTAGAGCACCCCGGAGGTGTGGGCGGCGGGCGTGAGATACCACGTCGCACCCTCGAAGAGCTCGGCGCGGGCGTGCTCGACCCCGGCGCTCTCCGATCCGGCCAGCGGATGGCCGCCCACGAAGCGCGGATCGGCCTGGGCGAAGGCCAGCGCGCGCTTGGTCGAGCCCACGTCGGTGACCACGCAGTCCCCAGGCGCGGCAGCCAGGGCGGCCTGTACGACCGACGCCAGGGCTCCGACCGGCACCGCCACGAACACCGCCTGCGCGTCGGCGACGGCTTCGGCCACTGAGCCGGCGGTGCGATCCACGACCTTCCGCGCCACGGCCCGCTCCAGCGCCTGCGCTGAGGCGTCGAAGCCGGTGACGGTCGCCTGCAGCCGTTCGCGACCCGCCAACGCCACCGACCCGCCGATCAGCCCCAGCCCGACGACGGAGAGCCGCATCGGGCCTACGGGCCCGCGGAACCCCGACGACGGGCGTCCACCGCCGCCGCCAGCTCTTCGAGCACCCCGAGGCTCGGCTCCCACCCCAGGCAACCATCGGTGATCGACTGTCCGTAGATCAGCTCCCTCTCGGGCTCGAGCTCCTGCCGGCCGCCGAGCAAGAACGACTCGAGCATCGTCCCGACTATCTCTCCGTTCCCGTCGGCGATCTGCCGAGCCACTTCGTGCGCCACCGCCGGCTGGCACTCGGGGCGCTTGGCGCTGTTGTCGTGGGAGAGGTCGATCATCACCCGCGGCGGGAGCTCCGCCGCACGGAGCAGCGCCGCCGTGGCGGCAACTTCCTCGCGGGCGTAGTTCGGCGCGTTTCTGCCCCCGCGGAGGATCACGTGGCAGTCCCGGTTGCCTCGGGTGTGCAGGATCGCGGAGCGGCCCTGCACGTCGATTCCCGCGAAGGCGTGCGCTACGGCGGCAGCGCGGACCGCGTCCACGGCCACCTGGACGTTGCCGTCCGTGCGGTTCTTGAAGCCGACCGGCATCGACAGACCGGAGCCGAGCTGGCGGTGGATCTGGCTCTCGGCGGTCCGCGCGCCGATCGCGCCCCAGCAGACGGCGTCGGAGATGTACTGGGGGATGATCGGATCCAGGAACTCGCACCCGATCGGCAGCCCGAGTCCCAGCACGTCGAGCAGCAGCGTGCGTGCCAGCCGCAGGCCGGTGTTGACGTCCTCCGATCCGTCGAGGTGAGGATCGTTGATCAAGCCCTTCCACCCGGTGGTGGTCCGCGGCTTCTCGAAGTAGACGCGCATGACGAGGCACAGCTCCTCCGCGTGACGCTGCGCCGCGTCGGCCAGGCGCTGCGCGTACTCCCGCGTAGCGCGCACGTCGTGCACGCTGCAGGGTCCGACGACGACCAGCAGCCGATCATCCTCGCCGTCCAGGATGGCGTGGACCTGCTCGCGCCCTCGTAGCACCACCTCCGTCTGCTCGTAGGAGAGTGGGAGCTCGCTCAGCAGCTCGGCGGGCGTGCGCAGCGGCTCGGTGCGCTCGATCCGCTGATCGCGAACCGCCTCGCGTCGCTTGGGGAGTGACGCGGACATCTCAGCGCACCCGCGTGGCGTGGAGCGGTACCTCGCGGGCAGGTCCCTCCGCGCTCGGTCGCGTCGTCGTCTCGATCTCCATGGGTCTCGGTCCTTTCCCGTCTACGTGCTGGAGTTTAAAGGCGGTGCTGCGGAGGCACGAGGCCCCCGGAGGGAAACGGCGCTCGGCCACGAACGGCCGGAGCAGGCGGTGCCGCGCGGGCACCGGCCGAGCGCCTAGATAAATCGCCAGGCGAGCGGGGAGCGGGCGCCGCGACGAGCGCACGAGGTGAGCGGATAGGTGTCGCGACGGCGAGACATGGCTCCGCGAAGGTTTGTAGCAGACGCCCGCCCGGCGCGCCAGCTACAGCAGCTCGCGCAGGCCCGCGAGAAGGCGTGCGTTCTCGCGTGCGGCGCCCACGGTGACCCGCAGAAAGCCCTCGCGCCCGAGGGCGCTGCCCGCGCGCACGAGCACGCCGCGCTCGGCGAGGCCGGAGACGATCTGCGCCTCCTCGCGCTCCTCCCCGAGCCCGAACCAGAGGAAGTTCGCCTGGGACTCGGCGGGCTCGAGTCCGAGCTCGCGCAGCTCCTCCTCGAGCCCGAGCCGCTCGGCGATCGTGCGCTCGACGCGGTCGAGCACCTCGTCGCCGTGGCGCAGCGCCTCGCGCGCCGCGGCCTGGGCCGCGGCGTTCAGGAAGAACGGCTGGCGCACCTTGTCGACCGCGATGCGGAAGTCCTCCGAGCCGCAGAGCCCGAAGCCCACCCGCAGCCCGCAGAGCCCGTGCACCTTGGAGAAGGTGCGCAGAAGGACGAGGTTGGGGTGCGCGCGCAGGAGCTCGAGGCTGGCATCGGGGTCCTCCTGCACCGAGAACTCGCAGTAAGCCTCGTCGAGGATCACGCAGACATGGCGAGGCACGTCGCCGAGCAGCTGCTCGATCTCGGCGAGCGGCACGGCGGTGCTCGTCGGGTTGTTCGGGTTGCAGGCGATCAGCAGCCGCGTGGCGGCGGTGACCTCCGCGGCCATGGCCCCGAGGTCGTGGCGGTCCTCGGCGTCGAGCGGCACCTCGATCGCGCGCGCGCCCGAAGCCGCCGCGAGGTGCGGGTAGATCGAGAACGAGGGCCACGCGTAGATCACCTCGGCCCCCGGCTCGAGCAGCGCTTCGCCGGCGGCGAGCAGCACGTCGCACGAGCCGTTGCCCACGGCGACTCGGCCGACGGGAATCTCGTAGCGGTCGGCCAGCGCGTGCCGCAGCCGGCTCGAGTGCGGATCGGGGTAGCGGTTGGCGCCCTCGAGCGCCCGTCCGGCGGCGGCGAGCACCGCGGGCAGCGGCTGAAAGGGCGACTCGTTGGAGGCGAGCATCGCCACCTCGGGCCCGAGGGAGTAGCCCGCGGCGGCCGGATAGGTGGGGATGCGGCGGACGCGTTCGTTGAACTCGAGAGCCACGCGGCCCATTGAAGCAGGGGTACTACTGGGCGGACTCGAGGTCGGCCCGCAGCACCTTCGCCCCCTCGAGGTAGACGTGCTGGGCGACGTGGTCCTCGGCGGCGTAGTAGTGCAGAAGCAGACGGATCACCCGCTCGAGCGACCCGGGCACGGGCAGCTCCCGGGCGCACAGCAGCGGCACTCGATCGAGGCCGAGCCGGCGGGCCGCGACCGCCGGGTACTCCGCGTCGAGGTCCTCGGTGAGCGTGAAGATGCAGCTCACCATCGCCTCCGGCGAGAGCGCGTTGCGCTCCATGACCGCGCGCACGAGGGCGTCGGTGCCGGCGAGGATCAGGTCGGCGTCGTTGGCCGCGACCGTGGTGGCGCCGCGAAGAGCAAAGAGCCGCATGGCGGCGGCATTGTGGCAGCCGCGGGTGCCGGCGCCGGCGCCGGAGCGGCTAGGCCCCGCTTCCACCGGGACCCGCGCGGGAGAGCGCCTCGACCTCGCGCCGAGACAGGCGCCGATGGCGCCCCTCCCCCAACTCGCCGAGCTCGAGCGGGCCAAAGCGCACCCGCACGAGCCGGGTCACGGGATGCCCGACCCCCTCGCACATCCTCCGCACCTGGCGCTTGCGGCCCTCATGGAGGGTGAGCTCGAGCTCGCGTGGGCCGAGCCGGCGCGCCCGCGCGGGCGCCGAGAGCCCGTCCTCGAGGCGGACCCCGTCGCGCAGCGCTTGCAGCGCACGATCGCGCACCGGGGGACGGCGCACGGTGGCGCGGTAGACCTTGGGCACCTCGAAGCTCGGGTGGGTGAGCCGGTGGGCGAGCTCGCCGTCGTTGGTGAGCAGGATGAGCCCGCTGGTATCGGCGTCGAGCCGCCCCACGGGATAGAGCCGGCGCCCGTCGGGCACGAGCTCGACGACCGTCGGCCGCCCCTGCGGGTCGCTTGCCGTCGAGACGACGCCCACCGGCTTGTGCAGCGCGTAGACCACGCGCCGCTCGTCGCCCCGGATCGGATCGCCGTCCACCGTGACGCCGCTGTGCTCATCGACGTCGCGCGCCGGGTCGAGCACGACCTCCTCCCGCACCCGCACGCGGCCGGCGCGAACGATCTCCTCTGCCGCGCGGCGGGAAGCGACGCCCGCGTGCGCTAGGTACTTGGCCAGGCGCATCGGATTGCCACCATAGGCCGCGCATGGATCTTCCTCTCCTCGATGAGACCCTCGCCGCCCGCGGCGAGCCCTCCTTTCGCGGCCGCCAGGTGTGGTCCTGGGCGGCGCGGGGAGCGCCCGGCTACGAGGCGATGACCGACCTGCCGCGCTCGCTGCGCGAGGCGCTCGCCGCCGAGGTGCCGTTCTCCTCGCTCACGCTCACCCACGAGGCCCACGCGCGGGACGGGACGGTCAAGGCGCTCTTCCACACCGCCGACGGGCGGCCGGTCGAGGCCGTGCTCATGCGCTATCGCGACGGGCGGCGCTCGCTCTGCCTCTCCTCCCAGTCGGGCTGCCCGCTCACGTGCACCTTCTGCGCGACGGGCGCCATGCGCTTCGGGCGCAACCTCACCGCGTCGGAGATCCTCGACCAGGCGCTGCACTTTCGGCGCTCCACCGAGGTCGACCACTGCGTCTTCATGGGGATGGGCGAGCCGATGCTGAACCTCGACCACGTCCTCGCGGCGTGCGCGCGCCTTCCCGACCTGGGGATCTCGCACCGGCACACGGCGATCTCCACCGTGGGCTGGATCCCGGGCATCGACCGCCTGGCCGAGGCGCCGATGCCCGTCCGCCTCGCCCTCTCTCTCCACGCCGCCGACGAGGCGCTGCGGAGCGAGATCATGCCGGTGAACGAGCGCTATCCGCTGGCCGACGTGCTCGCCGCGTGCGAGCGCTTCTATGCGGCCAAGCGCCGGCAGGTCTTCGTGGAGTACGTGATGCTCGCCGGGGTCAACGACCGCTACGAGCAGGCGCTCGCCCTTGCCGCCGTGCTCGATTCGCGAATCTTCAAGGTCAACCTGATCCCCTTCAACCCGACGGAGTCCCGCTACGCGGGCTCGAGCCCCGAGGCGATCGCCGCCTTCCGCGCCGCGCTCGAGGAGCACGGGCTGAGCGCGACCGTACGCCTGACCCGCGGCCGCGACATCGACGCGGCCTGCGGGCAGCTCGCGGCGCGGGCCTGAGCGGCTCTACGCCAGCGGGGGCGTCCCGGCCACCCCGGCCCGCGCCTCCCCGGCGCGCACGAGCCGCTCGCGCAGGCTCGCCTCGACCTCGGGGGTCGGGTCCCATCGGCCGATGTCGGGCAGCTCGTCGAGCGACCCGAGGCCGAAGAGGCGCAGGAAGAGCTCCGAGGTGCGGTAGAGCGTCGCGCCGAAGGGGGAGCGGCCGGCCTCCTCGATCAGGCCGCGCTCGAGCAGCGTGGCCGCCGCCGACTCCGCGCCCACCCCGCGGATGCGGGCGATCTCCGGCCGTGAGACCGGCTGGAGGTAGGCGATAACCGCCAGCGTCTCGGCCTGCGCGGGCGCGAGCGGCGGGGTGCGCGGGCGGGCGAGCAGCCGGCGGGCGGCGCGCTCGGCGGACGGGTGGGAGGACATGAGCCAGCCGCCGGCCACCTCGCGCAGCACGAGACCCCGGCGGTCGAACTCGTAGCCCTCGCGGAGGCTCGCGAGCGCGGTGGCGACCTCGTGGAGCTCGGCCTCGGCGGCTTCGGCCAACGCCTCGAGGCCGACCGGCTCGCTCGAGAGGAAGAGCAGGGCCTCGAGGATGCGCTCGAGAGGGCTCATGCGCTCAGCGCCGCCGCGGCCGGGGTGCGCGCCTGGACCTCGATCGGGGCGAAGGGCTCCTCCTGGGTCCACGTCGCCTCGCCGCGCTTGTGCAGCTCGAGCAGGGCGAACAGGGTGACCGCGACCGTGACCCGGTCGGCGCGCGGGACGGCCTCCTCGAAGGAGAAGCGCCCGCGGCGCAGCAGGGCGCGCAGGTGCGCGAGGCGCTCGGCCACGCTCACCTTGGGATCGGCGAGGTGGCGCAGGTCGAGCGGCGCCGGCGTACGGAGCAGGCCGCCGAGGGCGCGGCCGAGCAACGCGGGGTCATAGGCGCCGGCGGGCGCCTCCGCGAGCGGGGCGCGGCGGAGCTCGGAGGGCAGCGCGGCGGCGCGGAAACGAAAGCCCGCCTCGGCCGCCAGGCGCTCGGCGAGGTGCTCTCCCGCGCCGCGGTAGCGGTGGTTCTCGAGCAGCCGGGCGAGGAGCTCCTCCGCCGCCTCGCCGGGCTCGAGGTCGAGGTTCTCCTCGAGCTCCTCCCCGGGGAGGAGAAGCCGCGACTTCAGCTCGAGCAGCGCGGCGATGAGCACGAGGAACTCCGTCGCCACCTCGAGGTCGAGCTCGCCCTGGCTCTCGAGGTGGTCGAGGTAGGCGAGCACGACTTCGGCGAGGTCGACCTCGAGCAGGTCGACCTCCTCCCGCAGCACGAGCGTGAGCAGGAGGTCGAACGGCCCGGCGAAGACGTCGAGGTCGAGCTCGAGCTGGGCGACGCGCATACGGCTCCGAACGCTAGCGAGGGGGCCCGACGCCCATGGCCGCGCGCACGTCGGCCAGCGTCTCGGCGGCGATCACGCGCGCCCTCTCGGCGCCGGCCGCAAGGATCCGCTCGAGCTCGGCCTCGTCGGCGCGTGCGGCGGCGTAGCGCTCGCGCACCGGTGCCAGGTACTCCACGACCGCCTCGGCCACCGCCTGCTTGAACTCCCCGTAGCGCGCGGAGGCGAACTCGCGCTCGACATCTGCGGGCGCCGCCCCGCGCACCGCGGCGAGGACGTCGATCAGGTTGGAGATCCCCGGCTTCTCGGGGGCGCGCACTACCTCCGCGCCCGAGTCGGTCACCGCGGACTTGACCTTCTTGACCACCGACTTCGGCTCGTCGAGCACGTACACCGTGCCCTGCTCGCCGCCACCCGTGGTCGACATCTTCCGCTCGGGCGCCTGCAGGTCCATGATGCGTGCCCCGACGGCGGGGATACGGTGCTCGGGCACCACGAGCGTCTCGCCGAAGCGCGCGTTGAAGCGCACCGCGATATCGCGCGTGAGCTCGAGGTGCTCGCGCTGGTCTTCCCCCACGGGCACCTCCTCGGCGCGGTAGGCGAGCACGTCGGCGGCCATCAGCACCGGGTAGAAGAGCAGTCCCGCGGAGACGAGCTCGCGCTGGGCGACCGACTTGTCGCGGAACTGGTGCATGCGGTTGAGCTCGCCGAGCGCGGTCACCGAGCACAGCAGCCAGCAGAGCTCGGCGTGGTCGGACACGTCGCCCTGGCGGAAGAAGATGCAGCGGTCGGGGTCGAGGCCGGCGGCGAGGAGGATCGCCGCGGTGTCGTAGAGGCGCTCGCGCAGGACCGCCGGCTCGTAGGCGACCGTGGTCGCGTGCAGGTCGACGATGCAGTAGATCGCCTCGCCCCGGTCCTGGCCCGCGACGTACTGGGTGATCGCCCCGATGTAGTTGCCCAGGTGCTTGCGGCCCGTGGGCTGGATGCCGGAGAAGATGCGGGTCATCGAGGCCGCGGAGGGTACTCGGAGCACCAGCCCGGACCGGATCCCGAAGGTCCCGGCTCTAGGCGGGCACGAAGACCGCGACGTCGCGCAGGCGCACGAGCGTCGACTCCGGCAGGTTGAGCAGGAGGTCCATGTCCTCCAGCGAGGAGAACGCGCCGATTTCGTCTCGCGCCGACGCGATCCGCCGGGCGAGCTTCTCGTCGATCCCCGGGAGTCGGGCCAGCACCTCGACCGGAGCGCTGTTGACGTCGATCAGCCCGGCGTCGAAGGAAAGGGGTACGTCGGGGCGCCCGACGCCCAAGCGCCGCGCGTGCACGGGGTCTTCGGCCACGAGACGGCGGCCGCGTTCCTGTACGGCCAACCGGTGCTCGGCGGCGTCGAGACGGCGGTCGAACACGCCGGTAGCGACGAGGAACTCGCGCCGAATGATCACGGCGTGCCCCAATCCGCCGCCGGCCAGGCAGACCAGCAGCACGCCTGTAATCGTGTCCCGAGCGTCGCCATGGTGGCCCTCGCCGATTGCGAACGCCGCGACGAGCACGGCGAAGTAGATGCCCGCGAAGATAAGCCAGAGGCGTCGGCGCGCCCGAACGCCGACGTAGAGGAACACCGCCCACGTCAACATGCCCACCGTCAGCGGAGGGACGATGACCCACCACGTGCGAGCCCACTCCTCCCCCCGCGTCAGCTGCTTGCGCTTGGCGGCCATCAGGGCGCCTCCTCGGTCTCACCGACGGCAGACCCGGCGGCGAGTGAGTCGCGGCTCGAGATCATCGCGGCAAGGTAGCCCAGCGACTTCACCGTCGGCAAGTCGGCGCACCGGCTGACCCCCGTCCGCCAGGAGCTCCCCCGGTAGCCGCCCCGCGCCGAGAACGCGGGCGTGCCGGGTGCCCTCGCGCCTCAGAACTCCAGCTCGTAGAAGAGCGAGCGCGCGTTGCTCGGTCCCTCTGTCTCGTTCGAGAAGCCGACGCTCTCGTACAGAGCGCGCGCCGCGGTGTCGTCCAGAACGCGGCGCGTCAGCATCTCAGGGCCGGGGCTCGGCTCTCCGAACTCCCGGTTGAAGGCGTCGAGCATCCGGGCGATCGCCCGAGCGTCCGCGGCGTTCGCTCGTCGGACCACCGGGACCGATGCCGCCTACAGCGCCTGGCGGATCACCGGCCGCTTCGCCGCTCCGGCCTCGTCCAGGCGGCGCACCGGCGTGGTGTAGGGGGCGCTGCGGGCGAGCTCGGGATCGGCGGCGGCCTCGCGCAGGATCTCTGCGATCGCGTCGGCGAAGAGGTCGAGCGTCTCCTTGGTCTCGGTCTCGGTGGGCTCGACGAGCAGCGCCTCCTCGACGAGCAGCGGGAAGTAGACCGTCGGGGGGTGCATCCCGTAGTCGAGCAGGCGCTTGGCCAGGTCGAGCGTCTTTATCCCGAGCTCGCGCTTCATCGGCGCGCCCGAGAGGACGAACTCGTGCATGCAGAGGCGGTCGTAGGCGACCGGGAGGTACTCCGCGACCCCTTGCTCGCGCAGCCGGGCGAGGAGGTAGTTGGCGTTCAGCACCGCCACCTCGCTCGCCTCCCGCAGCCCCTCGGCGCCGAGCGAGCGGATGTAGGCGTAGGAGCGCACGAAGGTGCCGAAGTTGCCCTGAAAGCCACGTAGGCGGCCGATCGACCGGGGCCGGTCGAAGTCGAGCTCGAAGCGCGGGGGCTCGCCGTTCTCCCCGGCGCGGCGCACGGTCACCGGGCGCGGCAGGTAGGGCTCCATCCGGTCGGAGACCGCGATCGGTCCCGCCCCCGGTCCGCCGCCGCCGTGGGGCTGGGTGAAGGACTTGTGGAGGTTGAAGTGCACGATGTCGAAGCCCATGTCACCCGGGCGCGAGATGCCCATCACCGCGTTGAGGTTCGCCCCGTCGTAGTAGAGCGTGGCTCCGATGCCGTGGACGATCTCGGCGATCTCCTCGATCCGCGTGTCGAAGAGCCCGAGCGTGTTCGGGTTGGTGAGCATGAGGCAGGCGACGTCCTCGCTCGCCTTCGCGCGCAGATCCTCGACGTCGACCCCGCCGTCCTCGGCGGTGGCGAGCTTGACCACTTCATAGCCGGCCATCGTCACCGTCGCCGGGTTCGTCCCGTGGGAGGTGTCGGGGGTGAGGACCTTGGTGCGGTGCTCTCCGCGCTCCTCGTGGTAGGCGCGGGTGAGCAACACGCCGGCGAGCTCGCCGTGGGAGCCCGCGCTCGGATGCAGCGAGACGTGCGGCAGGCCGGAGATCTCGGCGAGCGAGCGCTCGAGGTTCCACATGAGCTCGAGCGCGCCCTGCGCGGCCTCGGGGCGTTGGGCGGGATGGAGGCGCGCGAAGCCCGGGAGCGCCGCCACCCGCTCGTGGAGCTTCGGGTTGTGCTTCATCGTGCACGAGCCGAGCGGATAGAAGCCCGTGTCGAGGTCGAAGTTCCGCTTGGAGAGCCGGTTGAAGTGGCGCACGATCTCGGGCTCGGCGATCTCGGGGAGCCGGGGCGGCTCGGCGCGGCGCAGGTGCGCGGGCACGAGCTCGTCGAGCGGGCGCTCGGGGACGTCGAGGGCGGGCGCCACGAAGGCGCGCCGGCCCGGCTGGGACTTCTCGAAGATCGTGACGGCGCGGTCGCGCTGCTGCGCGGTCTCGTGGAAGGTGGCCCCCCTGCTCGCCTCGGCGCCGGTGTCGATGCCGGGGTCGCGCTGGAGCTCGGTCGGGGTGGCGCTCACGCGCCGACTCCCGCCGGCTCTCGGCGCGCGCCGGCGCCCGCGGAGGCCACCGCGCGCCCGAGCACGTCGGCCAGCCGGTCGATGTCCGCCCGCGAGCGCCGCTCCGTGAGCGCCACGAGCAGGCCGTCCTCGTACTCGGGAAGATCGCGTCCGAGCGAGTAGCCGGGATTCACGCCCTCGGCGGCGCAGAGGTCGATCACCTCCGCGACCGGCGCGTCGAGGCGCACGGCGAACTCGCGCACCACCGGCTGCTCGTGGAGGAGCTCGACCCCCTCGAGGGCCGCGAGCTTCTCGCGCGCGTAGGCGGTGCGCTGGAGCATGAGCTCGGCGAGCTCGCCGATCCCGTGGCGCCCGAGCCAGCTCAGGTAGATCACGCCGGCGAGGGCGTTCAGCGCTTGCGCGGTGCAGATGTTCGAGGTCGCCTTCTCGCGACGGATGTGCTGCTCGCGGGTCTGCAGGGTGAGCACGAAGCCGCGGCGGCCGTCCACGTCGCGCGTCTCCCCCGCGATCCGCCCGGGCATCTTGCGCAGAAACGACTCGGCCGCCGCGAAGAACCCGAACGACGGGCCGCCGAAGTCCAGCCGGTTGCCGAGGCTCTGCCCCTCCCCCACGGCGATGTCCACGCCGCACTCGCCGGGCGGCTTGAGCAGGCCGAGCGTCAGCGGATCGCAAGCGCAGATCACCACCGCGCCGCGCTCGCGGGCCAGCGCGGCGAGCGCCTCGAGATCCTCCACGGCGCCGAGGAAGTTCGGCTGCTGGAGGACGACCGCGCCCACGTCCTCGTCGAGCGCGGCGGCGAGGGCCTCGGCGTCGGTCACGCCCGCGCGCAGCGGGGTCTCCTCGACGGTCGTTCCGTATCCGCGCGAGAGCGTGGCGAGCGTCTCCCGCGAGTGGGGATGCACCCCGCGGGAGACGAGGAAGCGCGTGCGCCCGTTCGTGAGCTTGGCGACGTAGCCCGCGGCGCCGACCGCGCTTGGCCCCTCGTAGACCGAGGCGTTGGAGATCGGCAGGCCGGTCAGCTCGGAGATCGCGGTCTGATACTCGAACATGACCTGCAGGCCGCCCTGCGAGATCTCGGGCTGATAGGGCGTGTAGGGGGTGAGGAACTCCGAGCGCTCGGTGATCGAGTCCACCAGCGCCGGCACGTAGTGGTCGTACATCCCCGCCCCGACGAAGGAGATCTCGTCCTCGGCGCCGACGTTCCGCGCGGCCAGCGCGCGCAGGTGGTCGAAGACCTCGGTCTCCGAGAGCCCGGGGGGAATGTCGAGCGGCTCGCGCAGGCGCAGCCGCTCGGGAATCGCGGCGAAGAGCTCCTCGAGCGAGCCCACCCCGATGGCCTCGAGCATGAGACGCCGATCGGCCTCGGTGGCGGAGGTGTAGGTGGTCACGAGAGCGAGCTCTCGTAGCTCGCCGCGTCCATCAGCGACTTCTGCTCGGAGGGATCGGAGAGCCGCACGCGGACCATCCACCCCTCGCCGTAGGGGTCGTCGTTGATCGTCTCGGGCTTCTCGCCGAGCGCCTCGTTGACCTCGACCACCTCGCCCGAGAGCGGCGCGATCACGTCGGAGACGGCCTTGACCGACTCGACCTCGGTGTAGGGCTCGTCCTTGACGGTGTGGGCCCCGACGGCCGGCGGCTCGAAGAAGACCACCTCCCCCAGCGTGTCCTGGGCGTACCAGGTGATGCCGAAGGTCGCCACATCATCCTCGATCCGCGCCCAGTCGTGCTCGGAGTGGTAGGAGAGATCGTCGGGGTAGCTGGCTTCGGCCACGGGGCTGGTTCACCTCCGCGCGGCCGGACGCCGCGCGCTCGAATGTAGGCGGACGGCCCGGCTCGGCCCCCGACGCGCCCGGCTCACGCCGGCCGCTCCTTCGCGTAGAGGGGCTTCGTGCGGACCTCGGCGGCGCGGACGGTTCCGCGCACGTCGATCTCGAAGGCCGTGCCGGGTTCGGCCCGCGCGGTGGGCAGGTAGGCGAACCCGATCCCGACTCCGAGACAGGGCGAGAGCGTTCCGCTCGTCACCTCGCCGCCGCCGAGGACCGCGTTGCCCGCACGCGCGATCCCGCTGGAGGTGAGCGCGAAGGGCACGAGGCGCTCGGGGGGACCGGCCGCCCGGGCGGCGGCCACCGCTTCCGCGCCGAGGAACCCCGTGCTCTCCACACAGCACCACCCGAGCCCGGCCTCGATCGGACCGCGCTCCTCGCTCAGATCGTTGCCGTAGAGATGGAAGCAGGCCTCGAGGCGCAGCGTGTCGCGCGCGGCGAGCCCGACCGGCGCGGCGCCTGCGGCGAGCAGCGCGTCCCACACGGTGATCGCGTCTGCGGGGGCGAGCAGGAGCTCGACCCCGTCCTCGCCGGTGTAGCCCGTGCCGCACACGAGCGCCGCGGCCCCGGCGACGGCCAGCTCTGCCGTGCGCATGCGGGCCGGGAGCTCGCCGGCGGCCAGCTCGCTCACGAGCGCGCGAGCCCGCGGGCCCTGCACGGCGAGCATCGCGAAGTCGGCGTGGCGGTCGCGGACCTCGACGTCGAACTCGCCCGCGTGCGCCTCGAGCCACGCGAGATCCTTGAGGTGATTCGAGGCGTTGGTGACCGTGAGATAGCGCTCGCCCTCCAGCCGATAGGTGAAGAGGTCGTCGAGGACTCCGCCGCCCTCGTGGCAGAGAACGCCGTACTGCGCCCCACCGACCTCGATCCCGCCCACGTCGTTTGAGAGCATCCGCTGCAGGAAGGACGCGGCCTGCGGCCCGCGCGTCTCGATCTGGCCCATGTGCGAGACGTCGAAGACTCCGACGTCGGTGCGCACGGCGACGTGCTCGGCTCTGACCCCCGCGTATTGCACCGGCATCTCCCAGCCGGCGAAGGGCACGAGCCGGGCGCCGAGGGCCTCGTGGCGCGCCCGCAGCGGCGTAGTCCGGAGGGTCGCAGCGGCGGCAGCGGCTGACACGGCGCCACCCTACCAACGGGTCCCCACGCGACCGCGCCGGATCGGGCAGGCGTAACTATCGCGTTCGACGGGTAATAGGTGGGCCGGCATGGGGAAGGGCACTGCCAGGGGAAGGGCTTCGAACGCGATCTTGGCGATCGCGGCGCTGGTGCTCGTCGGCTCGCTGGGCTACCTGCTGATCCACGCGCTCGGCGGCGCGGTGCTCGGCAAGCCGGTCAAGCCCGGAGTCATCGTGCGCGCCGACCGTCACACGGCGTGGCCCTGGCTGCTCCTCGGGCTGCTCGCCGGCCTCACCGGGCTGACGGGCTGGGCGCTCGCGCGCCGCGAGGCGGGGCGCGCCGCGGCCGGGCACGGCCGCGAGCTCGAGTCCTCCCACGCCGAGCTCGAGCGATCGCAAGGGGAGTCCAAGCAAGCGCACGAGGAGGCGGAGGAGCAGCGCGAGAGCGCCGAGCGCGCTCAGCGAGAGGCGGCCGAGCGCCGCGAGGCCCTCCAGGAGCGCGAGCAGGAGCTCGCCCGCGCCCGAGCCCAGGCGGCGAGGGCCAACGAGCTGCGACAGCTCGAACGTGACTGGAACCGCGAGCTACGCTCCAAGGTGATCGGCCTACAACACGCCGCGGGAGCTCTCGGCGACCAGTCCGACGTCCGCTCGCTCGTGCTCCGACTGACCGTTCGCCTCGTCGGAGCCGAGAAGGGGCTGCTGCTGACCCATCGCCCGGGCCACGAGGAGCAGGACATTGCCTCAGACCTCGAGATCGCGGCCACTGAGGGCTTCGAGCACGATCCCGTCGACAGCCGGCTCGTCGAGCGCTTCGCGGGGCAGGTGCTCAAGGCCGACGAGACGGTGCGCGAGGACGAGCCGGAGGAGATGGAGGAGGGCCGGGCCACCGCCACCGACCGGGAGATCGAGAACTTGGTCGCCATCCCCATCTACGTCCAGGACGAGTTCAGCGGCGTGGTCGTGTGCGCGAATCGAGCGGGCGGATTCGAGGAGCTCGACGACGACGTCCTGCTCTCGCTGGGCGATCACGCCGGGGCCATCCTCGACAACCACCGCCTGCACGGAGAGCTCCGCTCGAGCTACGTGGGCACCGTGCGCGTGCTCACCGAGGCGATCGGCGCCAAGGACGCGGCGCTGCGCAGCCACTCCGAGGAGGTCCTCACCTACGTGAGCGAGGTGGCCAAGGGCCTCGAGCTCGAGGCCTCCGAGCGGGAGGAGCTCCTCTTCGGCTCTCTTCTGCACGACGTGGGCAAGATCGGGATCTCCGAGCAGATCCTGCTCAAGCCCGGCCGCCTGACGCCCGAGGAGTTCGGCGTCGTCCGCTTGCACCCGCGCATCGGCCTGCGGCTGATCGAGCAGGTTCCCGCCCTGCGCAACGTCGGGCCGGCCGTGCTCTACCACCACGAGCGCTTCGACGGGACGGGCTATCCGGCCGGCCTGACCGGCGAGGAGATCCCGCTCTCGGCCCGGGTGATCGCGGTGGCCGACGCGTTCAGCGCCATGGTCGAGCCGCGCCCCTACCGCGACCTGGTCTCCGCCCAGGACGCCTGCCACGAGCTCGAGCGCTGCGCGGGGAGCCAGTTCGATCCGCGGATGGTCGAGCTTTTCGTCGACGCGGTACGCAAGCGCCCTGCTTCGGAGCGCGAGCCCGGTGCGCTCGAGCAGGTCTTCGAGGATCCCGAGCTAGGCCTGCGCGTCGGACGCGACGGCACCATGCTCGGCTCCGCTTCCTTCGCCGTCACCGACTCCCTGACCCAGCTCTACTCACACCGCTACTTCCACGAGCAGGTGGAGTCCGAGGCGCGCCGCGCCGCGATGCAGGAGCGTTCCTTCGCCGTGCTCATCGTCAAGTTCGACGGCTTGGGCGAGGTGAACGAGCGCGAGGGCTACGCCGCCGCCGATGCGGCCCTGCAGCGCGCCGGCGCGGCGCTCCAGCGCGCCTCCGCGCGCGCGGGCGGCACCCCGTGCCGCTACTCGGGCCGCCGGCTCGGCCTCGTCATTCCCCTCGTCGACGAGGAGGTTGCCCGGCGGGTGGGCGTCGAGCTCTGCAACGAGCTCGGCCCCAACGGGCTGCGCCCCCGCACCGGCGCCGCGAGCTGGCGCCCCGGCGAGGCCGGAGCGGACGTGGCGCGCCGCGCCATCTACGCCGCGGAGGGGCCTCCGGCCGTCGAGCAGGCGGGCTGAGCGCCGGAAGCTAGTCTCGCTCGCGCAGGAACGCGGGAATGTCGATCTCCTCCTCGGAGATCTCGAGCGACGAGCGCTGCGAGTCGTCGAGCGTGACGTCGCGGTCGCGCCGCGGCGCGGCGGGGGCCGGAGGAGGATCGGCACTGCGCTCACGCGCCGGCGCGCTGCGTCGAGCGCTCGTCGCCGGGCGGTTCTGGTCGAACCCGGTCGCGATCACCGTGACGCGCACCTCGTCGGCCATCTCCTCGTCGATCACCGCGCCGAAGATGATGTTCGAGTTCGCGTCGGCGGCGCTGGCGACGATCTCCGCGGCCTCGTTGACCTCGAAGAGCCCGAGGTCGCGCCCGCCGGTCATGTTGAGGAGGATTCCGGTGGCGCCCTCGACCGACTCTTCGAGCAGCGGGGAGGAGATGGCGACCTTCGCCGCCTCGATCGCGCGGTTCTCGCCTGCGGCCACGCCCACGCCCATGAGCGCGGTGCCCGCGTCGTGCATGATCGTGCGCACGTCGGCGAAGTCGAGGTTGATGAGGCCGGGGATCGTGATCAGGTCGGTGATGCCCTGCACGCCCTGGCGCAGGACGTTGTCGGCCTCGCGGAAGGCCTCGAGGATCGTCGTGCGGCGCTCGACGATCGCCAGCAGCTTCTCGTTGGGGATGACGATGAGCGTGTCCACGCTGTCGCGGAGCTCCTGGATCCCCTCCTGCGCCTGGCGCCCGCGTTGGGCGCCCTCGAAGGTGAAGGGCCGGGTGACCACGCCGACGGTGAGCGCCCCGATCTCGTTCTTGGCGATCTCGGCGATCACCGGCGCGGCGCCCGTGCCCGTGCCGCCGCCCTCGCCGGCGGTGACGAAGACCATGTCTGCCCCCTTGAGGGCCTCCTTGATCTCGTCGCGCGACTCCGCGGCGGCGCCGTGGCCGACGTCGGGGTTGGCCCCGGCCCCGAGGCCCTTGGTCAGCTCGTGACCGATGTTCAGCTTGATGTCCGCGTCGCACATGGCGAGCGCCTGGGCGTCGGTGTTGGCGGCGATGAACTCGACGCCGTGCAGGCCCGCGTCCACCATGCGGTTGACCGCGTTCGTGCCTCCACCGCCGACGCCGACGACCTTGATCACTGCGAGGTAGCTGCTGCCGCTTTCCATGTCTTCGGGGCTCCGTCCGACGCTCGAGTTAGCGTTGAGAGTTTAATCCGTGGCTCCGCCGCGGCCTATTCTGGCACGTTACGGGCAGTTTCGGCCCGCTGTCAACGATCGTGCGCCCAGCGCACGATCTCTTGCAGAAGGCCAGAGTCTCGACCCTGGCGTGAGACTCGACCTAGTCTCACCCTCAACTTGAGGGTGCGTGCGTCTACGGTCGCGGGTGGATCCTCGGTGAGGTAGCGGGCCCCGAAGGCGCCGGGGTGGCCGTGGCGCCGCCGGGAGCGCTCGGCGCCGACGGGACGACCGAAGAACCTCCCGTGCCGCCCGGGCTCGGGCCCGTCGCACCGCCCGCGCCGCCGGTCGCGCTGCTCGCCGCACCCCCGGAAGGCGGGGGTGCGGGCACGCCCCCCGCGGCCGGGCGCTCCGGGATGCGGACGTCGACGTAGCGCGCCCCGGCGGAGGTGCGGTCGGCCAGCACCGCCGCGGCTGCCGCCCACTTGGCGCCGAGGCGACCTGGCCCACCGAAGTAGAGCGCCGGGCCGGCGCGGACGAGCGCGACCATCCCGTGCGCTCCGCTGAGCGTCACCCTCCCGATCCGTGCACGCAGCGCGGCCGGCGCGGCGACGAGCAGCGCGATCTCACGGCGCACGGAGGGCGTGGTGATCCGCTCAGCGCCGGGAGGCGCGGCGAGGGCCAGCAGCGGCAGTCGCTCTGCGCCGACCGTGTCGCGGAGGAGGGCGCCGTCGGGCGCCACGGCCACGGTACGCCCCTCGAGCAACACGGCCGCGACGGGCTCCTGCTCCTCGATGAGGATGCGCAGTCCGTGCGGGGGACGGGCGCTGACTCGCAGATCCCTTACGATCGGGAAGGGGGAGGCGGCGTCGCGCAGCGCCGCCACGCTCACGTGCAGCGTGCTCATGTTGCGCGCGGCGACCTCGAGGGCGGAGCGGATGCGGCCCGCCTGCGGCCCGGTCAGCCCGCTGATCTGCACCCGGCGCACCGCCACGAGCGATGAGTCGCGCAGCCAGAGCCATCCCCCCGTCGCCGCGAGGAGCAAGACGAGGAGTCCCGCGACTGCGCTGGGGCTCGGGCGCGGAGCGAGCGCCAGCGCGCGCGCCGCGACTCCGTCGGCGGCCGGGGAGAGCCGGCCCGCGAGCGGGCGCAGGGCGAGCAGCCGTCTCACGCGAGCTTCCAGTCGGGCGGGAGGTGGACGTCGCCGAGCATCTGCACCTCGGGCTCGAGCTCGATCCCGCAGCGCTCCCACACGCGACGGCGCCCCGCCGCCATCACCGCGAGGATGTCGGCGGTGCTCGCCTCGCCGTGGTTCTCCACGAAGTTCGCGTGCTTCTCGGAGAACCCCGCGCCGCCGATCCGCAGCCCGCGGCAGCCCGCGGCCTCGAGGAGCTGGCCCGCGGTGCGTCCCTCCGCGCGAGGATCGTCGGGGTTCGTGAACGTCGAGCCGAAGGTCTTGATGCCCGAGGGCTGGGCGGCCTTGCGCTGGGCGCGCATCCCGGCCAGGGTCTCCTTGACCTTCTCGCTCGGAGCCGGGTCCAGGGCGAAGCGGGCGCGGCTCACCACCTCCCCCGGGCGCAGGCCCGAGCGCCGGTAGCTCAAGCCGAGCTCGGACGGCTCGCGACGCCCGGCGCCCCGGGCGGTGGCCACCGTGACCCACGCGAGCGCCCGGCCGAGCTCGCCGCCGTAGGCGTTGGCGTTCATCCGCACCGCCCCGCCGACCGTTCCGGGGATGTTCACGCCGAACTCGATCCCGCTCAGGCCGGCCTGCGCCGCGCGGGCGGAGACCGCGGGCAGCCGCGCGCCGCCGCCGCACTCGAGGTGTGTGCCGTCTTGTTCGATCTTCGCGAGGTCCTGGTCGAGCTTGAGCACGAGTCCACGGACGCCGTCGTCCGCCACGAGCAGGTTCGACCCCGAGCCCACGACCCCTACCTCGATGCCCTCCTCCTCGGCCCAGGCCAGGAGCCCGACGAGCTCCTTCTCGCCGCCCGCGCGCGCGAAGAACTCCGCGGGGCCACCCGCGCGCACGGTGGTCAGGCGCGCGAGCGGGAAGCCGCGCTGAACGGAGGCGGGGGCAGGAGCCACTGCGCCGAGGCTAACCCCGGCGGGGGCGGAAAGGGCCCTCGACCGCTAGAGCAGCCGCCGTCCGAGCGCGTCGACGTCTCCCGCGCCGAGCAGGACGCACAGCTCGCCCGCGCGCAGCGTGCCGCGCAGATAGGGTTCCGCGTCGTCGAAGGTGGGCAGCCAGGCGACCGGCCGCTTAGCCGCGGCATCGGCGGTGGCGGCGGCGACGAGCCGGCCGTCCACGCCCGGGAAGTCCTCGGCGCGCTCGCGGGCGGGGTAGACGTCGAGGACCACGACGTGGTCGGCGGCGGCCAGGGCGGCGCCGAACTCCCGTGCGAGCGCGTCCGTGCGCGAGTAGAGATGGGGCTGGAAGACCGCGTGCAGGCGGCTCGGGCGCAGGGTCCGGGCGGCGGCGAGCGTGGCGGCCACCTCGGTCGGGTGGTGGGCGTAGTCGTCGTAGATCGTGGCGCCGGCGGAAGTGGTGCCGAGGAGCTCGAAGCGGCGGGCGGCACCGGCGAAGCCGGCCAGCGCGGCGGCCGCCGCCGCCGGGTCCGCGCCCGCCAGGCGGCAGGCCTCGAGCGCGCCCGCGGCGTTGACGGCGTTGTGCTCACCGGGCACGCCGACGCGGACCTCGATGCCCCGCCAGGCAAAGCGCGAGCCGCCCGGGTCGAGCTCGGGCGCCGGCGCGTCATAGGCCACGAGGGGCCCGTCGCGGAGGGCCAGGAGAGCGGGGCGGTCCCAAACCACCGCCTCACGGGCGGCCCCCAGGAAGGCACGAAAGGTCTCCTCGAGGTCCAGCTGGGAGGCGTAGGTCGAGTGATGGTCGAGCTCGGCGTTGGTCAGCACCGCGATGTCGGCGTGGAGCTTCAGCAGGGAGCGATCGGACTCATCGGCCTCGACGACGAGCCACTCCCCCGTCCCCCACGCCGCGCCCCGCCCGGTGCAGCGCAGCTCCGCGCCGATCACGTAGCCCGGATCGAGCCCGCAGCCGCGGAGGGCGTGGACGACCATGCTCGCGGTCGTCGTCTTGCCGTGGGTGCCACTCACCGCGATGCAGGGACGCAGCCGGGTGAGCTCCCCGAGTAGGTCGGCGCGATGCAGCTCGCGCAGCCCGCGCGCGCGGGCTGCGGCGCGCTCGGGGTTCTCGGGCGCGATGGCGCTCGAGAACACGAGCTCGGCTCCCGCCGGCACGTGGTCGGCGTGGTGGCCGAGCAGCGGCTCGATGCCCGCCTCGCGCAGGCGCGCGGTGTACGGCGACTCGGCGCGGTCCGAGCCGCTCACCGTCGCGCCAAGCTCGCGGGCGACGAGCGCGAGCCCGCTCATTCCCGCCCCGCCGAGCCCCACGAAGTGCAGCGTGCGACCGGTCCAGGGAGAGGAGGGCGCCATGGCGGCCGGACCCTAGCGACGGCTCGCGCCCTGTCGGCCGTCATAATGGAGCGCTCGGGCGGTGGCGGCTTCGCCCCACCCCCATGACCTCGACGCCCGGGAGAGATCCGTGACCCACCCATCGTCTCGTCGCCGCGCGCTGAGCGCCCTGACCACCCTGGCCATCCTGCCCGCCGCGCTGGGCGTGGCCGGCTGCGGGAAGAGCGACAAGGACCAGGCCAAGAGCGCGGTCAACGAGTTCCTGCAGGACAGCGTCCATCCCTCGGCCAAGCTCTGCGACGTCGTGGCCAAGCGCGTGATCGAGATGCGGACCGCCCTCAAGGGCGACGCGGCCCTGAAGAAGTGCCGCGAGAACGCGGACAAGGCGGGCAAGACCGGCGGGAACGGCAACTCCCTGCCCAAGGGCCTCAAGCTCACCGACGTGCAGATCAAGGGCTCGGCCGGCACGGTGAGGGCGATGGCGCCCGGCCAGGGCAGCGGCACCTTTCACGTCGTCAAGGAGGACGGGAAGTGGAAGGTGGACTCCGCCGGAGCCTAGGAGCTCACCTCAAAGCGCGCCGCGGCAAGCAGCTCCCGCGCGACCGCCGCGGCCGCGTCGGGGCGGGAGAGCCCGGCCGAGGCCTCGGCCATCGCCTCCAGGCGCGAGCGGTCGCCGAGCAGGCCGGCCACCGCGGCGGCCAGGCGCTCTGGGGTGAGCTCGGCGTCGGGGATCACCTCGGCGGCGCCCGCGCGTTCCATCCAGCGCGCGTTGGCGCTCTGGTGGTCGGCGGAGGCGTGCGGGTAAGGGATGAGGATCGCGGGGCGCCCGTGGGAGGCGATCTCGAAGATCGATCCTCCCGCGCGCGCGACGACGAGGTCGGCGGCCAGGAGCGCCACTCCGAACGGCGTGATGTAGGGACGCAGGTCGTAGTGCGGTCCGGGCGCCCGCAGGGTCGGGAAGTCTCGACGACCCGCGGCGTGCAGCACCCGGAGCTCCGTTCCGGCCAGGCCCTCGACGGCGGCGAGGTTGATCGACCGGGCGCCGAGCGAGCCCCCAAAGACGAGCACGCAAGGCTCCTCGGGGCCGAGTCCGAAGCGGGCGCGGGCGGCGGCACGGTCGCTCGCGGGCGGCGGCACGGGCCGGCCGGTCACCCGGTAGCGCGGCGGCTCGCGGCCGGGGAGCGCGAAGGCCAGGCACACCCGGCGCGCGAGGGGGGCGAGCGCGCGGTTGGTCAGGCCCAGGTGCGAGTCGGCCTCGGTGAGCACGAGCGGGATGCGCAGCCCCGCCGCGGCCAGGCCGACCGGGCCGGCCACGTAGCCCCCGCCTCCGAGCACCGCCCCGGGTCGCTCTGCGCGCAGCAGCCGGCGCGCGACCCCGAGCGCCCGGGCCGCCTTGAGCGCCGCCCGCGCCGCCTTGAGCGGGTTCGTGCGGCTGAGGCCCTCGACCGCGATGGTGCGTAGCTCGTAACCCGCCGCGGGGACGAGCTCCCGCTCGGCGCGCTCGCCGCCGACGAAGACGACCTCGGCGCCCTCAGCTCGCAGCGCGTCGGCCACCGCCAGCGCCGGCACGACGTGGCCCGCCGTTCCCCCGGCGGCGATGACGATCCTGGCGCGCGGCGTCACGCGCGACGGGCGGCCGCGAGCGAGAGGACGCGTCGTCGACCGCGCGCAGATGCACCGTGTTGCCCGCGGCGATGTTGAGCAGCAGCCCCACGGCGGCGAGCAGCGCGCACAGGTTCGTCGGCCCGTAGGAGATGAACGGCAGCGGAACGCCGGTGAGCGGGGCGAGCCCCAAGACCACGAAGATGTTGAGCGTCGCCTGGCACAGGATGAGCGAGGTGAGCCCCGCGGCGAGGAGCTTGGCATACGGCCCGGCCGCCCTGCGCGCGGTACGCAGGCCGCCCCAGGCGAGCATCCCGTAGAGGCAGACCACACCGAAGATCCCGGCCACCCCGAGCTCCTCCCCGATCACCGCGAGGATGAAGTCGGTGTGCGCCTCGGGCAGGTAGAAGACCTTCTGCACCGACTGCCCGAGCCCGACGCCGAAGAGCCCGCCCGAGCCGAGCGCGATCTGGCCCTGGACGGCCTGAAAGCCCGCGCCACCCTTGTCCGCCCACGGGTTGATGAACGAGGTCAGCCGCGCACGCTGGTAGGGCTCGGCGAGGGCGAAGAGCGCGAGCAGCACCGCACCTGCGAGCGCGACGTAGGCGAGGTAGCGCAGCGGCACCCCGGCGGCCACGAGCAGCGCGCCGACGGTGAAGGCGATCACCAGGGCGGTTCCGAGATCGGGCTGGGCGGCGACGAGCACAAAGGCCGTCCCGGTGACCAGGAGCAGCGGGGCCACCATCCCCCGGAAGGTGCGGATCCGGCGCGGGTGCGTGGCCAGGAACTGCGCGCCGTAGAGCACGAGCGCGACCTTCATGAGCTCGGAGGGCTGGAACTGCAGCGAGGCGGCGCCGAGCCAGCGCCGCGCTCCGTTGACCTGCACGCCGAGGCCGGGGACGAGCACCAGGAGCAAGAGGACGAAGGCGCCGAGCAGGAGCACAGGCGTCAGCCGCTGGACCGCCGCCAGCCCACGGCGGGCGAGGATGAGCATGCCGATGAGCCCGATGGCGCCGAAGGCGAGGTAGCGCAGGAGGTAGGTGGTCCCGTCGCCCTGCCCCGCGAGGAGGTTGCGCGCCGAGGACGCGCTGTAGACCATCACCGCCCCAAAGGCGAGCAGGCAGAGCGTCGCGGTGAGGAGCATCCGGTGCTCGATCGGGCTCTGCGCAGCACGGCGCCGGGCGGCGGCGCGCGGCGAGCGTGGGGCGCCGGCGGCTCGCGCCGTGGCACGCGCCGCCATCAGCTCGCTCCGACCAGCGCGCGAAAGTGCTCGCCTCGCGCCTCGAAGTCCACGTACTGGTCGAAGCTCGCGCACGCCGGCGAGAGCAGGACGACCTCCCCGGGCCGCGCCTCCCGCCGGGCGGCGGCGAGGGCAAGCTCGAGCCCGCCGCACGCCCGCAGCGCGACGGCGTCCACGAGCGCGGAGGCGATCTCCTCGCCGCCTTCGCCGATGAGATAGACGGCGGCGCAGCGCTCGGCCACCGGTGCGCGCAGCGGCGCGAAGTCCTGGCCCTTGGGCCGCCCCCCGAGGATGAGGCGCACTCGGCCCGGCGCGAACGAGGCGAGCGCCACGAGCGTGCTCGCGACGTTCGTGGCCTTGGAGTCGTTGACGAAGGCCACGCCGTCGCGCTCGGCGATGAGCTCGAGCCGGTGGGGAACGCCTCCGAACGTGCGCAGCCCCGCGCGCACCGCGTCCGGTTCGACGCCGCGGGCGAGGGCGAGCGCGGCGGCCGCCATCGCGTTGGCGCGGTTGTGGGGTCCCGGGAGCGAGAGCTCCTCCACGCCCAGCAGGGGCTCGCCGCGCCACCAGAGCCGCCCCTCGCGCTCGGCCAGATCGGCGCCCGGCCCGGCGCCGAAGCAGACCCGCCGCGCAGAGCCGCCGAGGTCATCCACCCCGAGACCCAGCGGAACCACCGCCACGTCGTCCGCGCCCTGGTGACGAAAGACGTTCAGCTTGGCCTCGACGTAGGCCGCAAAGGACTCGTGGCGGTCGACGTGATCGGGGGCGAGGTTGAGCACCGCCCCGGCCTCGGGGGCGAACTCGAGCGTGTCCTCGAGCTGGAAGGAGGAGGCCTCGCAGACCACCGTGGCATCTGGCGCGAGGTGGCCGGCCAGGCCGCAGAGCGCGCGGCCGACGTTGCCCGCGACCACCACGGGCAGACCGGCCTCACGGTGGATGTGGCCGAGGAGCTCGACCGTGGTCGTCTTGCCGTTCGTGCCCGTCACGGCGATGAAGGGCTGGGGCAGCAGCCGCCAACCGAGCTCGAGCTCGCCCAGTACCACCAGGCCACGAGCGCGGGCCGCCTCCACCACCGGCGCCGTCGCCGGGACCCCCGGGCTCTTGACGAGCGTACGCGCGCGCGCGAGGAGGTCGAGTCCGGCGGCATGGGCGTGCACTTCGACGCCGGCGGCGCGAAGCCTTCCCGCCTCGGGAGGTGATCCGGAGTCCACGCCGATCACCTCCTCCCCGCGCTCGCTCAGCGCGAGCGCCGCGGCCTCTCCCGAGCGGGCGAGGCCGACCACGAGATAGGGCCCGGGAGGCAAGGGCGGACGGGAGCGCATCTCTGCCATGTTCGCCGCCGGACCGGCGGATCGCCGGCAACCGAAGGGCGGCCGGGGCGCAGGGCCGCTCCCTACTTGATCGACGCCTGGTAGAGCGTGAAGCCGATCGCGCTGCACACCGCGGCGACGATCCAGAAGCGCAGGATGATCTTGGTCTCCGACCAGGAGAGGAGCTCGAAGTGATGGTGGATCGGCGCCATCAGCAGCACCCGCTTGCGGAAGGCCTGGAAGGAGAAGACCTGGATCGCCACGGAGAGCGCCTCGACGACGAAGATCCCACCGATGAGGATGAGGAGCACCTCGGTCTTGGTCATGATCGCCAGCCCGGCGATCGCGCCCCCCAGACCGAGCGAGCCCGTGTCGCCCATGAAGATGTTGGCGGGAAACGAGTTGAACCACAGAAAGCCCACGCACGCCCCGACGAGGCAGGCGCAGAGCAGCGCCAGCTCGCGCTGCCCGCTCGTGATGAACGTGATCCCCATGTAGGTGAGCAGGACGATCGCCGCGCACCCGGCGGCCAGTCCGTCGAGGCCGTCGGTGAGGTTGACCGCGCTCGAGGTGCCGGCGACCACCAGGTAGATGAACAGCGGATAGAGGAAGGGGCCGAGGTTCAGCTCGACGTCGACGAAGCGCAGGCGCACCGTGTCGCCGAGGTGCGCCTCATGGGTCGCGACGTACCACAGGGCCACGGAGATCGCCAGGGTGCACGCGAGCTTCGTGCGACCGCGCAGCCCGAGCGAGCGGCGGCGGACGATCTTGGCGTAGTCGTCGGCGAAGCCGATGAGGGCGCAGCCGACGGCCGCTCCGAACACCCCCATCGCCCGCCAGTCGTAGTCCGAGAGGATCAGGAACGGCACGGCGAACGCGGCGAAGATGATGAGCCCGCCCATCGTCGGCGTGCCCGCCTTGGCGTGGTGGCCCTCGGGGCCCTCCTCGCGGATGCTCTGGCCGAACTCGCGCTCGCGCAAGAAGGCGATGAAGCGCGGCGCGAGGAAGACGCAGATGAGCAGCGAGGCGGTGCCCGCGATCAGCACGCGGCCCATCAGGAGAGCACCGGCGCGGCGAGCCGCCGGCTCACCTCGGCGAGGCCGACGCCGTTGGAGGCCTTCACGAGGACGGTGTCGCCGGGCGCGAGGAGCGCGGGCAGGAGCTCCGCGGCCTCGGCCGCGTCGGCGGCGCGGCGGGAAGGGCCGGCGAACGTCGTGGCGGCCACGGCGGCCAGCGGTCCGACCGTGACGAGCTGATCGACCCCGGCCCGGGCGGCCTGGCGCCCGAGCTCCTCGTGGTAGGCGCGCTCCTCGGGGCCGAGCTCGAGCATGTCGCCGAGTACCGCGACGCGCCGCCCTCCGCGGTCGGCCGAGGTGGCGGCAAGGTCGTCGAGGGCGGCCCGCATCGACATCGGGTTGGCGTTGTAGCAGTCGTCGAGGACGAGGACGCCGCTCGGAGCCTCGATGCGGTCCCCGCGCCCCGCCGAGAAGGCGACCTCGAGGCGGGCGGGCGGCTCGACGCCGACCGCGCGCGCGGCGAGCAGCGCGGCGAGCAGGTTCGTGCGCAGATGCGGGCGCGCAAAGGAGAGCTCGAGCTCGAAGCGCTCCCCCTCCAGGGCGAGCACGACGGTGCTCCCGCCGGCCTCGAGCAGCTCGGCGTCGCCGCCGGGCCCGAAGCTCAGCGTGCGCAGCTCCGGGCGCAGGTGGGGTGCGAGCAGCGGCTCGCCATTGGGCACGATCGCCGTGCCGCCGGCCCTGAGCCCGCCCAGGAGCTCCGCCTTGGCCGCGGCGACCGCCTCGAGCGAGCCCAAGAGCTCGAGGTGGACCGGGCCGACGTTGACGATCACCCCCACGTCGGGCTCGCAGATCGCGGCGAGCTCGGCGATCTGCCCGGCGCCGCGCATCGCGAGCTCGAGCACGAGGATCTCCGTGCCCGCGGGGGCGGTGAGGATCTGCAGGGGCAGCCCGATCTCCGTGTTCAGGTTGGCGCGCGAGGCCACGGTGGGCCGGGCCGGTCTCAGGAGAGCGGCGAGGATGTCCTTGGTCGAGGTCTTGCCCGTCGAGCCGGTGACGGCGATGACGCGGCAGGCGAGCTCGCGCCGCCATGCGCGGGCGAGGCGGCCGAGCGCGAGTACCGGATCGGCGGCCGCGAGCACCGCGCCGTCGCCCTCGACGGCGGCCGCGTCGGAGGCACGCTCCGGGGTGAGGAGCACGCCCCATGCGCCGGCGGCGAGCACCTCCGGGGCGAACCGGCCTCCGTCGACGCGGGCGCCGGGGATCCCCACGAACAGCGCCCCGGGACCCGCCTCGCGCGAGTCGATGCTCACGTGCGCGGGGCCGGGCCCCTCCCCGTCCGCCCCGTCCGCCCGGCCGCCGGCGCGCACGAGCTCCGCCCCCGCCGCCCGCGCGACGCGCTCGACCGGCCACTCCCTCATGCGCGCAGCGCCTCCCGGGCGACCGCGACGTCGTCGAATGGCACCTTGCGAGCACCCGCGAACTCCTGCCCCTGCTCGTGGCCCTTGCCCGCGATCACCACCACGTCGCCGGCTCCGGCCCAGGCGAGCGCGCCGCGGATCGCTTCGCGGCGGTCGGGCACCGCCTCCACCCGCCGCTCGGGCGCGTCCACTCCGGCGAGGATCTCGGCGATGATCGCCTCGGGATCCTCCGAGCGCGGGTTGTCCGAGGTGACGATCACCTTCTCGGCGAGCGCGTCGGCGATCCGGCCCATCACCGGCCGCTTGCCCCGGTCGCGATCGCCCCCGCAGCCGAAGACGCAGATCACCCGTCCTCCGGTCAGCCCGCGTGCCGCTTCGAGCACGTTCTGCAGCGAGTCCGGGGTGTGGGCGTAGTCGACGAGCACGGCGAAGTCCTGCCCCTCCTCCACGGGCTCGAAGCGCCCCGGCACCCGCCCCGCGTGGGGCAGCGCCCCGGCGATCTGGTCCATCGAGACCCCGAGCGCCCGCGCGGCGGCCACCGCGCCGAGGACGTTCAGCACGTTGAAGCGCCCGGGGAGCGGAGAGGTGATCCGCCGCGCGCCGTTGGGCCCCTCGAGCACGAGCTCCGAGCCGGTCAGCCCCGTGCTGAGCTCGCGCGCGCGGTAGCTCGCCTCGCACTCGATCGCGACGGTCAGGGCGCCTGGGTGCTCGGCGGCGAGCCGCCGTCCGTAGGCGTCGTCGACGTTGATCACCGCGGCGCGCGGAGCGGCCTCGAACAGGCGGCGCTTGGCGGCGAAGTACTCCTCCATCGTGGGATGGAAGTCGAGGTGGTCCTGGGTCAGGTTGGTGAAGATCGCCACGGCGAAGTGGATCGCCTCCGCGCGGTGCAGCGCGAGCGCGTGGGAGGAGACCTCCATCGCGCAGGCGTCGTCGCCCCCGTCGAGCATCGCGCGGAAGTCGCGCTGCAGGTCGATCGCCTCGGGGGTCGTGCGCGCGGCCTCCACCTCGCGGCCGGCGATCACCGAGCCGACCGTCCCGAGGAGCCCGCAGGGACGGCCGGCGGCCTCGAGCAGGGCCCGCACGAGGAAGGCCGTGGTGGTCTTGCCGTTCGTGCCCGTCACGCCGACGACGTCGAGCCGCGCCGTGGGGTCGCCGTGAAAGCGCGCGGCGGCCGGGGCCATCGCCTCGCGCACGGAGGCCACGAGCACCTCGGGCACGCCGAGCCCCAGCGGGCGCTCGACCACGAGCGCCGCGGCGCCCCGCGCCACCGCGTCGGGCGCGAAGTCGTGGCCGTCGCGGGTGAAGCCGGGAACGCAGAAGAAGAGCGTGCCCGGCCCGACGAGCCGGTTGTCGAACGCGAGGTCGGCGATCGCGAGCTCCGCCGCGGAGCGCGGCACACCGTCCAGGAGCTCTCCGAGCCTCATCCCGGCGCGAGTTTAGAGCGGGGCGCTCCCGGGCTGTGGGGGCCGCGTTTGCCCACCTCCGCGAGGGGTAGGGCGCCGCCATGAGCCCGAACGAGCCTCCCCACCACAAGCCCCTGCGCCCCGAGCCCCCGCATCACTCCCTGGCCAATCCAGTCGGCGAGCCCGACCCCACGGAGTACCCCGATCCGTACGAGCAGCGCCAGGATCCCCGCGGTCCGACCGACACCGCCGCCGTCCCCACCGACGACCCTGAGCCCGACCCCGCGGCCGGCGCCGAGCCGAGCACGAGCGAGCCGCATCCGCCGCGCAACCGCGAGGAGCTGCTCGCCCGCGCGCCGGAGTAGCCGGCGCTCACGCGCTACTTCGGCGCGATGTTGAGGTAGGGCAGCGCGAAGCCGATGATCTTCTGGAACGCCGGCGCGGCGACCACGCCGCCGTAGATCGCGCCCTGGGGCTCGTCGACCATCACCGCCACGAGCAGCCGGGGGTGGCGCGCCGGAGCGAAGCCGACGAACGACGCCACGTACTTCGAGGTCGAGTAGGTGCCCGTGCGCGGGTCTGACTTGCTCGCGGTGCCCGTCTTGCCGGCGAGGTCGTAGCCGGGGATCGCCGCCTCGCTCGCGGTGCCGCCCGGGGCGAGCACGCCCTTGAGCATGTGGCGCACGCTCGCGGCGATGTCGGGCGAGATCACCCGCCGCCCCGGCGAGAGCAGAGGGCGACGGCCGCCGATCGACCCCACCACACGCGCCGGGCGCAGGATCCCGCCGTTGGCGATGGCGGCGTAGGCGGTGGCCATCTGCATGGGGGTGACCGACTCGCCCTGGCCGATCGGAAGGTTGCCCATCGAGGAGCCCGAGTAGGAGGCGAGCGGCGGGACGAGCCCGCGCTCCTCCCCCGGGAGGTCGACGCCGGTCGTGTGCCCGAAGCCGAAGCGCCGCACCCAGTCGTCGAAGCGCTTGGCGCCGAGTCGCTGCCCGATCTCGACCGCGCCCACGTTGCTCGACTGCGCGAGGATCTGCGCCACCGTGCGGGTCTCGGCTCCGCGCGGCTCGGCGTCGTGGATCTGGCGATCGGCGACCTGGAGGTTGACGGGGAGGTTGAACTGGCTGGACGGAGTGACGAGCCGGTCCTCGAGCGCGCCCGCCACGGTGAAGGCCTTGAAGGTCGATCCGGGCTCGTAGGTGAAGCCCACCGCCCGGTTCTGGCGCGCGTAGGCCGGCGCGCCGCTGACGTCGCCCGCGTCGACGCGCGGCCAGTTAGCCAGCGCGAGCACCTCGCTCGTGCGCGGGTCCATGACGACCGCCGTCGCGCCCTTGGGCCGGTAGGTCCGGCCCACGTTCTGGAGCACCTGCTCGACCTGGTCCTGGATCGCCGCGTCGATCGTCAGGCGCACGGTCTGCCCCGGCGCCATCGTCTGCACGTCGCGCATGTCGATCGGCTGGCCGAGCGCGTCGCCAACCACGCGGCGGCGTCCGTCGCGCCCGCGCAGAGCGGAGTTCTGGGCGTACTCGAGCCCCGAGAGCCCGGCGCCGTCGGTGCCGACCGTCCCCAGCAACTGGGAGGCGAGCCACGCGCGCGGGTAGCTGCGGTGGCTGCGCGGGATGAGCTCGAGGCCGTCCTGGCGCAGGGCGGCGATCCGCACGCCGTCGGCGGCCGGGACCGCGCGCGCGAGGTAGACGAAGCCACGCCGGCGGTCGGCGAGCTTGGCGAGCACCTCGGGAGCGGGCCGGTGCAGGAGCGGGGCGAGCCGCGCGGCCGCGCGCGCGGGGTCCTTGACGACGCGGGGGTTGGCCGCGACGTCGTCGGCGGGCTCGGAGACCGCGAGCTCGATCCCGTGGCGGTCGGTGATCGCGCCGCGGGCGGCCGGCACGGCGACCGTCGAGACCTGCTGGGTGGCCGCGGCGCGACGCAGGGAGGATCCCTGGATCGTGCCGAGGTAGGTCGCCTTGAGGAGCGCGGCGCCGAGGAGGAGGACGAAGCCGACGAAGAGCAGCCCGATACGCCGCTCGATGAGCTCCACTTAGGGGTGGGCCGTCGTGGTCGTCGTGGTCGTCGGGGTCGTCGTCGCCGTGGTGGCCGGCGTGACCGTGGTGGCCGCCGTCGCCGACGAGGCCGCCGGCGCGCGTGACGTGGTCGGCGTGCTCGCCGTCGCGCCCAGCGGCGGGCGGATACGGCTCGCGGCCTGCGGCGCGCTCCCGGCGCGCGGCACGACGAAGCGCACGGTGCCGGGCGTCGGTACCCCCAGCCCCATCCGGGTGGCCAGCCGCTGCACCCGATCCCCCGAGGAGAGCCGCGAGACGCTGTCGCGCAGGTCGGCGTTCTCGCGCTGGAGCAGCGCGGAGTGCTGCACCGCGCGCCCGATGCCGGCGTTCAGCTTGAGCAGCGAGACCTGGAGGAAGACGATGCCGAGCAGCGAGACCGCGAGGATCGCGATCCAGGCGCGGCCGCGGATCAGGCGGTCGAGCAGGCGGTGGTCGGGCAGCGCCCGCAGCAGCTCGAGCAGGCGCTCGAGGAGCGGAGCCGCACGCGGGGCGGGCCGCGGCACCGCGATCGGCCGGCCGCCCACCCCCGGGCCGGCGGGGCGCGGCTGCGGCGCACGCAGCGGTCCTGAGACCCGCCGGGCGGGCCGGGCCGGCGCAGCGCTGCAACCGGAGGGTGCATGGAGCGGGCGACCGGCGGCGTTGGCGGCGGGCGGGGTCATGAGTCCTCCAGCTTGCGGGCGCCACGCAGACGCGCCGACTTCGATCGCGGGTTGGCAGCGACCTCCCCGGGCGTGGGCGCGAGCGCCCTGCGCGCGAGGAGCTCCGCCTCCGGCTCTCGACCGCAGACGCAGATTGGCAAGCCGGGCGGACAGACGCAGCCGCGCGCGCGCTCGGCGAGGAAGCGCTTGACGCGTCGGTCCTCGAGGGAGTGGAAGGAGATCGCCGCGAGCCGGCCGCCCGGACGCAGCAGCGCCCACGCGCGCGGCAGAGCGGCGTCGAGCTGCTCGAGCTCGTCGTTGACCGCGATGCGGATCGCCTGAAAGACGCGCTTGGCCGGGTGCCCGCCGGCGAAGCGGGCGGGGGCGGGCACCGCGGCGGCGATGGTCTCGGCGAGCTCCTGGGTGCTCTCGAGCTCGGCGTGGCGGCGGCGGCGCGCGATGGCGCGGGCGATCGGCCCCGCATAGCGCTCCTCCCCGTAGGCCCGGAAGAGCCGTGCGAGGCGCCGCTCGTCCCAGCCGTTGACCACCGCGCGGGCGCTCAGGTCCTGGTCGGGATCCATCCGCATGTCGAGCGGCGCGTCGTAGGAGTAGGAGAACCCGCGCTGCCAGGTGTCCACCTGCATGGAGGACATTCCGAGGTCGAGGTAGGCGAGATCGGCGCGCACCCCCTCCTCGAGCAGGGTGTCCAGGCCGTCGGCGAAGGCCGCGCGCAGGAAGCGCGTGTGGCACGGCACGTCGGCGGCGAGCTCGGCGAAGCGCTCCTCGGCCACGGGGTCGCGGTCGATCCCGATCAGCGTGCCCGACGGGCCCAGGCGCTCGGCGAGCAGGCGCGCGTGCCCGCCGCCGCCCACCGTGCAGTCGATCGCCACCTCGCCGGACCTCGGGCCGAGGAGCTCGATGAGCTCCCCGGCGAGGACCGGGACGTGTTCGACGCTCATGTCAAGCAGTGTCGCCAAGACGAGCCGTGATGTCGGGGAGATCGGCGAGCGAGCGCTCGTTGTAGGCAATCCAGGCCTCGCGGTCCCAGATCTCGAGGCATCTCCGGGTGCCGGCCAGCAGCACGTCCTTGGAGAGCCCCGCGTGCTGCACGAGCCGCGGCGGCAGCATCACGCGCCCCGCCCCGTCGAGCTCGGTGTCCCACGAGTTGTGGCTGAAGGTCCGGTCGAGGCGCCGGTAGTCCTCCGAGAGCGGCTTCAGGCCCGCGAGCGCCTCGGCGGTGTAGGCCTCGTAGTCCTCCGGGCGCCAGACGCCGGCGGTCCCGTCGAGCCCGATCGCCAGCACCACCCCGTCGGCGAAGGCGGCGCGGAAGCGCGAGGGAACCGTCAGCCGGTTCTTCGCGTCGAGGGTGAATTCGAAGGTGCCGCGGAAGGCCAAGGGACATCGGACGGGAAGGAGTTCGAGTTGGAACCGAGGTGGCCGGGTGGGAGGAGCCCGGCCACCTTGATCCATGAGCTGGCGGGGAACCTACCCCACATTGCCCCACTCTGCAACACATTTCTCGGCAGATACCCCACAAGACTTGAGTGCTCAGGTCGCTAAGCGCGCATCGCAAGCTCCCGCGGGGGATTCGGACCATTCCTGGGAGGGCGGCCGGCATCCTGAACCCCGCAACGTCTCTTGCACCCCCGCGAGGTGGTCGAGAACTTGCGGCCTCGACGCCGTTTCCGCCGCGGCGTGTGCATGGGGCAAGGTGGTTGTCCAGGCCACCACCAGCTCGCGGGAGGGGCGACGCGGTCGGTCACTCCCATCCCCGCAAGAGTCCCCCGAGATCTCAAGCTCCATCGTCTTGCGGCCCAGCGTCCGGGCCAGGCGCGCCTTCTCGCGACGCAGCTCCTGGAGCTCGCCGCGCTCGGTCTTGCCGGCGAGCTTTTCCGCGCCACGGGCCAGGAACGGTCATGTCTCTTAGAGCCTGTTTTCACAACGCGCGGAGGTAGCGCTGGCAGATGATCGCGCAGCGAGGGCCATGAAAGCTTGGTGGAGTTCGGGGCGGCGTTCCCAGCGCAGTCTGAGGCAGCGGAAGAAGTGCAGCCAGGCGAAGGTCCGCTCGACGACCCACCGCAGCTTCCCGAGCCCGGGGCCGTGCTCGGTGCGGCGGCGGGCGATGATCGGCTTGACACCGCGGGCCCAGAGCTCGCGGCGGTGCTTGTCGTGGTCATAGCCGCGGTCGGCGATCAGGCTGTCGGCGCGCTGGCGCGGTCGCCCGGTCTTGCCGCGGATCGGTCCGATGCCGTCGACGAGGGGCAGCAACTGGGTGACGTCGTTGCGGTGGCCGCCGGTCAGGCTGATGGCTAGCGGGATCCCGGAAGGATCGACGATCAGGTGGTGCTTGGAGCCCGGTCGGCCACGGTCAACCGGAGAGGCCCCGGTGTGGGCCCCCTTGAAGAGCACGAATGTGGCTGCCATCGACCACCGCGGCGGTCCAGTCGATCGCGCCGGCGGCGTTGAGGCGCTCAAGCAGCGTGGCGTGCAGCCTGTCTCAGACCCCGGCCGCCTACCAGCCGCGCAGCCGCCGCCAGGCGGTGACCCCAGAGCAGCCCAGCTCCTGGGGCACAAAGGCCACGCGCGGCTACACCCAGTTCCTGCACGACCTCCTCGCAGCCGAGGTCGCCGCGACCGAGCAACGCCGCCTGGACGGCCGCTTCCGCTTCTCAAAGCTCCCCGCCCGCAAGACCGTCGAGCAGTTCGACTTCGACGCCCAACCGACTCTCGACCGCCGCCTTGTCGAGGACCTCGCGACGCTGCGATTCATCGAGGAGAAAGCAAACGTCCTGCTGATCGGGCCGCCCGGCGTCGGCAAGACACACCTCGTGATCGCGCTGGGCAACAAGGCTGTCCACGCCGGCTACCGCGTCTACTACACCACCGCCGCCGACCTCGTCGCTCGCACCTCGCGCGCGGCAATGGAAGGCCGCTGGGCGACCACGATGCGCTTCTGGAACGGCCCACAACTCTTGATCGTCGACGAGCTCGGCTACCTCCCGATGCCCGGCGAAGCCGCCAGCCACCTCTTCCAGGTCATCAGCCGCCGCTACGAACACGGCTCGATCGCGCTCACGACCAACCGCGCGGTCGCTGACTGGGGCGCGATCTTCGAAGACACCACCGTCGCCGCGGCCGTCCTGGCCGCCTCCTGCACCACGCGACCGTCCTCTCGGTCACCGGCGACAGCTACCCATGCGCCGCCACCGCGACGCCCTCAACGCCCTACAACCCGCCCTCACCGCCCGCCCCAAGACTGAGGAATCCCCGTGATCACACCTGGGAATTCCCGTGATCCTTGACAGGCCGGGCTCAGAAGTTTCCCCGCGAGATCTCCCGCTGGGCGAGAATCTCGAGCTCCTTATCGGCGACCAGACGCTTGAGCAGAACGTTCTCCTTCTCCAGCTCCTTCAACCGTTTCGCGTCGTCGGCCTTCATCCCGCCGTACTGGGCCCGCCAGCGGTGGAAGGTGACCTCGGAGACCTCCAAGGCCTTCGCGACCTCGGCCGTCGACTTGCCCTCGCCGAGCATCCGCTCGGCCTCGCGCAACTTCCTGATGACCCGGTGGGGGTATGGCGCTTTGCCTTCACCGTCTCTGACTCCTCCTTGCCCATTGCCGCGGGCGCAAAGAACCCTCAGACCGGTCGGACCGATCTCAGGGGGTCGGGCCAGACATACCGAGAAGGTCGCGACGCACGCGACGATCGGACGCGCGTCTTGTCTGTCAGAAAACGCCAAATTGCGACGACGTTCGTCCCATGGACGAAATGAGCGCTGCGCCGGTCGGCTACTGGGAGAACGATCGCGAAGCCCGTCTCATCTGCGCCCAATGCGGCTGGCACGGGGCGGCGCCGGCAACGAGACTCACATCGACGAGCTGCTCGACGTTCGTTGCCCCAACTGCGAGACAATCCTGCTCATCGTCTCGTGGCCGGCAGCAGAGGAGACTCGAGCCGCGGCCGCCGCTGGTCACCCTGGCGCCATTGCCGAACTGCCGGGCGTCGCTAAGCGCGAGCAGTTAGGACGATCGCGCAGATGGAGCGCCCGCGGTGAGCAGATTTTTCTCTGGTTTCGTCCACTCTGCGTCGGTTCGCGGCGCGAAAAACCGGGAAACCCGCTTGGCCATCAACCGGTCGCCCGCCAACGACCGGATCACCGCTCCCTCGGCCGGTGCAGAAGCGGCGAACCTCGAGGACTCCACCAGTTCGTCCAGGGCTTCGACACTCCCGATCACGCCCTCGGCGAGCGTCGGCGGCACGTTCAGACCGGCTGACGCACTGGCTAAGTCGCGTTCCGAAATTGAAACGAATTCGCCGCGGGCATCCATGATGTCGAGCGCGATGAGGAGATCCGGCAGAGCGTCATAAGACACTCCATGCCGGAGCCAGAGCCACTCGCCGTAAAGGACGCGGCCTTTGGATAACAGTTCTCTTAGCCCCTCACCTCGGTCGGCCGCCCAGGCCCGCAAACGCCCGAGCTGACCTGCGCGGTCAATGGCGCCCGGTCCGGCGCGCCCAGCCACTGACAAGCCGAGATCTCCGTCGAGCCAAAGCATCACGTTTGCTCCGTCCAGCTTCTCCTCGACCCGGACGGGCTCGGCCAGCAGCCGCCGGCGCTCCTCGGCAGAAAGGACCAAGTCGTCTCTAGTCGCGAATCGACACGGAGCTAGGTGAGGGACTCGCGGATACGACGACGGACTCACGCGTAGGCCGACAACTGAGCGTCGAGCGTCCAGACCTCGACAGGCCCAACGGCCACCCGATCCTGGTAGCGCGCTCGTTCGAGAAGGATCGTTAGGTCGCCGCCACCGAGATGGCCGCGCGTTGCCACCTCGGTGAAGCCGGGCGCTGAGGTCCCACCGTCGCAGAACTCAAGAAACAGCTCCTCGTCCCATGACAAGCGATGCATGATGAACTGCTCCGCGCCAGCGACGACCGCCCTCAAAAACCCGCATAGCGCCTCGGCGCACACCCGACGCGCATCACCGAGACTCTTGCCGATCTGCTCGATGTGATTCCCAGTTTCGATCACGGTGCTGACCGGAAGAACGAACTCGTCTCCGCTCTTGCGCCGTTGCTGATACTCGGCCACCACGGCATCACGATCCTGGTTCTTCCCCGGGACATTGAGGAGACAACACAGCACTGAGGTGTCGACGAATACCACCGCCATGAGTCAGAGCCCGGCGATCAGACGTTCGAGGTCGGCGGTGGCTTCCGGATCCGGACCCGCGGTCAGGCGTCCATGGATGACTGCGTCGCCGAGCGTTCCGAGCGCCATGAGGCGTGTGTAGTTCGGCAGTTCGACCAACGACCGCAGGCGGCTGCCGCCGGTCTTGCCGTCGCGATCGCACAGCATGACATTGGGATGATCATCCGCGCTTAGCGCTGTGAGCATCGCCGGACTGTGGGTGGTCGCGAGGACACGCACGTCACGCTTCCTCGCTTCCTCCTTGACCAACTCGATTATGCGGCGGGCCTGTGATGGGTACAGCCCATTCTCGAGCTCTTCGATCAACAGGGCGCGCTGCGCGACGGTAGCCCCTGATCCGGTAACCGGCGCCTCAAGAAGTGCCGTGGCAAAGGCGACGAACCGGAGCATGCCGTCACTCATCAGACGGGCAGGGATTTCGCGGCGGCCACGGCCCTGGCGCTCGTGCAGAACGATCACAACATCACGCAAACTGGAGCGACCGATGTCGATTGTCCGGATCTCTTGTTCGGGCAGCGACTTGACGAGCTCGCAGAACCGCTGCCAGACATCGCCCCCTTGCGAGCGCAGGCGCGCCACGACCGCCGACAGGTTCTCTGCTCGACGCCTGAGCTCGTCGGCGTCCCCCTCCTGGACGTAGTCCCGCATGAGCGATGGAACCGGGTCCAAGACCGATACCGCCTTGAGTGCGTCTATGACGACCTCAGCGGCTTCGCGGACTTCACTCGTCGCTTTGGAGGTGGCCGGCACTCGGACCGCGGCTTGCGCAGTGAGCAGACCGCTGGCCCGGAACGTAGCAGCCGGATTCGGTCCCCTCTTGCCGTTGTAATAGCGAGCGTCGATATCTGCACGATGCTCTTCCGCTGGATCAGAGTGCAGGAGGTCGCGTTCGCTTCCATTGTGGGTTGTCCACAATCGCTCTGACACGACCTGCACAAAAGGCTCCGTGCGGATCTCAACGTCCAGATTAACGACGTCGTCGCCTCGTCGGACGGACGCTCCAAGCGCAAAGGAGCTCTCGCCGTAGGGCGCACACCCCGCGACTCCACCACGAATTGCGTCCACCGTGCCCCGCCCACCGTCGATTGCATCGCGGATGTCCTCCCCAGTGGCCAAGCGCGAAAGCGCCTCAAGCGCCTCGATAGCGTTTGACTTGCCGGAGCCGTTGCGGCCGATCACGAGCGTCAGGTCGGCGAGCGGAAGAACGGCGCCGCGAAACGACTTGAACTTCTTCAGGCGAAGCTCCTCGATGATCGCCGGGGTCGCGGCTGGGGTAAGTGCCGTCACGGGCTGTCGAGCCACTCCGCACTCACCTCGACATCCGGATCTTCCTCCATAGGGTCGCTTAAACCGTCCCATGCACGACCGCGATCGATCGCCGCGGTGCCCGCTTGCTGGTGGGCCGCAGCGATCTGGCGCGGCAGCCACAGTACGCCCGACATCCAGACGGCGAAGTTCGGGTCGGGGACATAAGCGTGCTCAATTCGCTGGGCCTCGGCAAGATCGAAGAACTCTCCGCCGTTGACGACGCGGTCGCCCTCGTCGGCTGACTCGAGCGTCCCGTCGCTTAGCTCGAATGCGTCGAGCACCGTCTTGTGGAGCCGACCGTCGGCCCGTGTGGCTTCGGCCGACAAGGCCAACGCACCCTCGTCGGCATCGAAGATTGCGGCGAGGGTGTTGGCGTCGAGGATGGAAGAGCTCAAGTCAGGGCCTAGTTGTGGCTGGCTGACGGTACCTGACCCGGGCACGCGTGCGCGACGCCTGTGGAAGTGGGCGTCCGAGGGCGGAAGGGTTAGATTGCGCAGATGGCTCAGAATTGGCTGTCGTTCTGGAACGCGCGCACGCAGCGGCGACACGCGGAGGGAGCCCGGCAACCGCCGAGAAACGGAGCCACGATCTGGGTTCCGTATGGAGAAGGAAAGGTCGCGGTGGGCGATGCGGAGCCTCACGTCTTAGACGTCTGGCACGAACGCCCGGGGGACGCCATTTTCCGAGGCGAGGTTCTGGATGACGATGATGTCGGGCGACGCGCGCTTCGTTACAGCGACGGGTCGATACGCCGCTTCAAGCGGACTGAAGACGGACGTGTGTCCGGTGACGCGTTCCAGGGACTGGCGAGCATCCGCGAGCTGGCCTCCGGGCACGAAGTAACTTGACCGCTATGCCGTATAGGCGAGCCGCATCGCGACACTCACGCGGCTGGTGAGATCGCACGCGTGCGTGGTCATCTCTTCGTAACGAGAGCGGATGTACGCCGGATTGCCTGTAGCGCGTGGCTGCTACCGACAGATGTCAGCTTCACGGTGGAGCCCGACTGGCTCGAGGGGGATAGGCGCCTGACAGACGCGATCCCGACGAAATGACACCACCGAGCGGTTACCGACGATCGGGATTGGCAGTCGGGGTCGCGTTTGGCGGTGATGCTGGACGAGAGCAAGCCCCTACCAGCAGTCTGGGCCGCGAACATCGGGGGATCTGCTGCGACGCCCCTCGAGTGGATCCTTGAGCCCGTACGGGAGTTCGTTCGTCAAGCGGCTCGCACCGCCCAGGCCTCGGACTCCAAGATACGCGATCGGCCACTCATCGCGATCCCGTTTGTGGGGACGCGAGCCGGCGGTAAGAAGCGCGAGAAGGGTGCGGTCGCCTTTGCATTGGTTCCGGTGCTTGTCCCGCTGCTCCGACAATCTCAAGGCGGACATTGTGCTCGTCACTAGTGACGACGGCGCGTTTGCGGCGGCTCAACACGCGCGACGGAGTTGACCGGACCCGGTTCATCGGTCCACCTGATCTACCCCTGGAGGCGCGGAGTCGGGTTTCTAGAGTCCCGTGGCAGATACGGAGATTCAGATGCCTCGCAGCTACCCGCCGGAGATGCGTCGCCAGGTGATCGAGCTCGCTCGATCCGGGACGC